>Ga0214542_1007469_pt1 | contig 18995 bp, 10 predicted proteins | sample CNSS1metaG_FD_160096 | JGI IMG/M metagenome (GOLD analysis project Ga0214542, IMG submission 160096) | Root nodule microbial communities from cowpea collected in UCLA plant growth center, Los Angeles, California, USA - CNSS1 | ecosystem: Host-associated > Plants > Roots > Nodule | place: USA...
AGACACCACTTTTACACCAAAACCTTAAGGCAATGTTGTTATGGGTCTTTATTCTTATATAGTGTTTAACTTTGTCTTTTCTATCCAATGTGGGACTTTTTGACTCACACTTGGACTATTCCCAACACTCTGATGGGAGTGTCGGTGAACAGGTGCATTGTCAGTGTGTGAAATGTGAATTTGTGCACCATGTTAGCGTAGGAAACTCTATTGTTGATATGTACTTGAAAACTGAAAATGTTAGAGATGGAGGAGGGTTTTTGATGAAATGGGTGAGAGGAATGTAGTGTCTTGGAATTCCTTGCTCGCAGGTTATTCATTTAATGGGTTTAATGATCAGGTGTGGGAATTGTTTTGTCAGATGCAAGTTGAGGGATATAGGCCTAACTATTATACTGTTTCTACTGTAATTCCAGCTTCGGCCAAACTGAGTGTGGTTGCTGTAGGAATGCAAACTCATGCCATGGTTGTAAAGCTCGGTTTCGAGGTGGAAAAACTCGTGTGCAACTCTCTAATCCGTATGCTTTTAAATTTTAGGGTTTCAAACTTCTCCTGATTCCTCTTTTATTTTATTTTCTTTATCTTTAATTAACACGTGCACAAAACATAAAGTTTATTACACAGTTTAAAATGGGATCCAGATGTGGTAATTCGTTTGTCAAGTGTCAAATACAACTAACTTCGTCCAAAAATAAGAAACATTTCCAATCGTTTCAAAACATGAGAGACCAGATTGGAACAAACGTTAGTTAGAGTACTAAAAACAAAATCGTACAATACTTGAGGGACGAAAAACATAATTAACCCATTTTTTATTATTAAAATTGGTTGTTAATGAAATATTTTTTTAAGTGAAATATTTCTACAAATAAAACAATATAAATTATACGCTCAAGATTATTTAATTCAAAGGATATGCGATACAGCAGAAAGTTTAAATTCTATAAGAATCAGAAAATAGGTGATATATGGGATCCCATTAACAAATGATATAATAATATCTATAAGCATTACATAAAACTATTATATCTAATTAACAAAATGAAGTTGAACCTTTGAAATAATTGAAACCAGGGAAATGCTCGATGTAGGAATCTATTCAGTCCAGATAACCTCGTCTCGTCCAACACTTTTGTGTTACATCCTGTCACTGACATCAAAAAAATCCTAGCTTTAAAAATAGTGCAATCGATAATTATAATAATCAATCATTATGAAAAAACAACAAAAAGAGAAGTTGAGGTACATTTCACCAAACACTAGTTTAGATACTTTGAAGAGAAGATCCAATTTTCGCATAGAACAATCTCAAATTGTTTAGATACTTTAAACAACTCAAATATAACCTAAAATAATTAAAGATAGTTTTGAAGGAAAGTATACTTGATATCGAGGGAAGCTATATCATGGCATCAATCTCCAGTTTTACTGTGATTTGAAGGAAGGAACTGCACCATAAAAGTTTCACGTCATTCTGAGTTTAGTGATTCCAAAAACAAAGTTTGTTTATTCATGCTTCGTTCTTTTCTTGATTCTCAAGAAACTGCACCACAAAGTTTTGTTTCTTCATTCTGAGTTTAGCAGAAATTTTCAACTATAGATGTACCATGTTCTTCATACAGCTTACAATATTGTTCTTTTAGTGATTTGTTTCGTTTTTTATTTGAGAAGAAGGTATATATACATTGAATCATGAAATGCACATGCTCATTTATCTCAATGCAACTAAATTTTTCCAACTTTTTTTTTTCACTAAAATATCTTAATTATCTAAAGTACAGTATTGACACTTCTTGTACATTAATCTTTTCTAATCTGGTAAAATTTGAATTTTACTTAGCTATCTAATATATCATATTAAAATTTTGAATTCATGGTAGTTATAATTGTCAAAGCTGGATACAAAATTTTAAATGTTACAACTCAACCTTAACCAATTGTTTTTTAAAAAGTGTTTTTACTTTTGTTTAAAAAATTATAATTTGTAATTACAATTTTTTTTATTAAAAGTTAAATTTAAAATATCCTATCTTAAATTGTTTAAAAATTTGATTTGATATAGTGCTGCTTGAACTTTTTAGACCTGAATATAAAAAAAAGTTAAGATTAGAGAAAAAAGGGTCACAAACTTTGTAAAAGGTGCTGGATCATCTGCATAAAACATACTATAATAATTTCTAAACTGTTGAAGATTGAGGACCACACACTGCACTGTGCACATGATCCCAAAAAAAAACAAAAAACAAGTGAAGAAAGTGAGTTCATGAATGAAAACACCAATACAGAGATGATGATGTCAAATATTAGGTCATATTTTTTAATTTGACTCTTCCTCCAATCCAATGGTCACATGCATTCAACCACAAAAGCTATATAATATTAGCCACAATTTTCTTTGGAGTAGAAAAAAAATTTATGAAAAAATATAAATATGCACTTGTCTTTGTTCTATTTTATTTTCTACTTCATATTTTCTTAATGTATCATAGAATATAAGAATGTGATTATATATAATATTTAATTACATTTACTTCTAATGAAATAAATGGCTCTAATACTTTTATGATTTAATTGTTTAAAAATTACAGACATTTTTATGCTTCACATTAACATTTAGGTTGATGTAAATGTTAAAAATAATTAATACAAGCGTTAGAAAATAATATATAAGAAAATGTTGTGAATAATTGTTTTTTATCAATTTCTCTCTAAATATTTGATTCAAAAATATATATCAATTTTTTAATTTGTGACAGATAAAAATAGCATTATTAAGAAAGTAAAATAGCTTTAGTAAAATTGCTAATTCATGTAAGGAAAAATCTTAAACTACAATATTTTAGAATGAAGTAGTAATAAATGCCAAAAAAATATTCTTAGCAACACATTTTTCAATATATTATTTCTAACCTACACTATATATTAGTTAACATTTATTAAAAACTACAAAAATAATAATAAGTCATTAAATAAGATTTAAAGCATCAAAATTTATGATTGTTAACGTATTTTCTCTTAATAACTTTTAACAAAATGTAAAGTTGGTTAGCCTTTGATGCATTAAAGGGACTTAGATGAGAGACTCATAAATAGAGATTTAAAAGAAAATGTCAAAAACATTCGTGTAATTTTTTTTTCCATTCTTATGTTCGAATGGTTTTTCAGTCAATGCCGTATAAAACTATGATAACTTACTGCAAAAATTATAACCTTTTTTTTTTTGTTGAAAATACTATTTTAAGTTGAAGTTGAAGCATCTACACAAATACGATTATACCACTCTTCACAAAACCACACATATTCTACAAACTTTTCAAACTATATTATTTTCAAAGATAGGAAATTTTTTAGAGAAATAATAAGGGTTGGAAAAAAAGGAACAATATAATAGAAATAGGAAAGTAGCTTACAAAACTCATATAAATATTATAAGTGTATTTTCTTCATTTTTTTAGTATGTAAAATTAACATACCAGATCGGATGGACCTCACAAAACTAATAAGATGCGGGTAGTGAAAGTATATGTAAAAATACTCTAACGATAAAATTAGTATTGTATCCATAGTTTATTCTTAGACGAACAAATACAATTCAAAAAAAAACCTCCTTTACCTTAAGTGTTTATCTATTTATAACATTTTTTATTGGTCTTTTGCCCTTCAGGTGATTACGGAGGGCCCAATTAAAACTTACAATATTTTAGACTTTACTTTGTGTCTAATCGCCATTTAGTTATGTTAAGTTTTGGTTGGTTTCTTGATCGAGTAGGCAAGACTGAAAAGTTAGACCAAGAAGAAGGCAAGGTCTATAATTCGAAAGAAAACAAGGTCGAGAGGACAAGGCCGAGAAGGTAAAACCGAAAGGTAAGACTAAGAAGCTGAACCAAAAAGGCAAGACCGAGAAGTTAGGTTGAGAAGTTAGGCTGAGAAGTTGGACTAAGAAAACAAAACTAAAAGACAAAACCAAGAAGGGAAGGATGAAAGACAAGACCAAGAAGACAAGACCAAAAGGTAAGGTTAAGAAAGACCTAAAAGTAAAGTCGAGAAGACAAAAGAAAAAAACAAGACCAAAAGACAAGACCGAGAAAGAAAAACCGTAAGACAAGATTAAAAAAGATAAAAGCTAAAAAATAATGTTGAAAAGACAAAATCTAAAATTTGAACCGAAAAGATCGAGAAAATGAATAATACAAAATTAAAATTAATTTTTTTATAACACTAAAATCGTTTTAATAAGACTTAATCTAATCATTGATTTTAATTCACAAGAATTCTCATTAAATATAGTAAAACACATTCATTAAGGTCAGCAGTTATTTAAAATCTAAAACATACGTAAGCATACATGAAAAGGGGTTTCGGTATAATTATTAAAAATTATAATATTCGGTGGAATGGAATTTTTTTATTTTCCAGAGATATAAATATTGGAAAATTTGTCTCTTATATTTGTTTTAACCATAAAAGAAAAATAACATACCTAGGAAACAATAATTGCTAGCAATTGTTTTAATCAAATTTCTTATATATACGGCATTCTTGGAACATGACCGTTTGAAATTGAAACCAGAGATGAAAATCAGAGGGCCCACATTAAGAACGTATTTGATTATATTTTTTTATTTTAAAAATTATTTTAGAGAATACTTTTTATGTAGCCAAAACGAGGGGAAAAAACACCAGCATGTAAAACGTAAATATCACAAAATTAATGTAAAAGTTATTTGAAAGATGTTTTGATTTTTTCTGAGTTCGAAAAGCTGAAACAGAATCATAAAAGATACCTTTCATACAATATTTATATTAATTAATCATTAGCAGCACACCACAGTGCATGTACTGAACTTAGCCATCATTCATTCCCTCACACCAGTCAAATATGGTAGTCAAACCAAAATTGAACTCTTGCACCTAACCATGCCCATGAAAATTCTCTTTTCCTTCCTCTCAAGAATACTGCAGTTTTAGGTTTTATATTTTTTTTCTAAAGTTGATTTATGCACTCATTTTTAGTGAAATGTTATTTCTTTTCCAGTTTCTGTTCATGTTAATTACTGTTGCCGTCAAAGTTGAAATTTTTTTTCATAAAAATTGATATTTTTACATAAAAATTGATTTTTTTTTAAAAGGGTCACATGCTATGCTGGTTTTGTAAACTTGTATTGGGAAATTAATTAGTTATTATTTGTATGTATGTATAAGATAACCTTAAATTACAGTGTCGGAACTATTAGGAGTCTCAGGAGTTTGAGACCATTTATTTATAAATTGTGCAGAGTGTTGAGGATCTTCAACCTCAACTCAACTAAAAAAATGGCTTCTTTCATCCTCAAGCAAAGGTCTTTTTCACATGCTGGTGTTGCTGCATGCTACCACCCCATCATGCGGAGGTTCTTCTCCACAACAGCAACCGTAGCTGATTCTCCTTCTCTTGCTCAGAGAATCAGAGAATTGCCGAAGGACCTCCCTGGAACCAACATCAAGAAGCATGTGTCTCAGGTACTATTCACACTCTCTCTTTCTCTGTTTCTGTCTCAGTTTTCTTTGCAAGCTTGTATGAATAATGAGACAAGACAACCTGTGAACCTGAAATTGTTTGGTGGCTAACACAGTCACTGTAGCTCTGCCCCCCAATGGTTGTACTTGTACTTGCTTTGTTCTGGTTGTGTTTTTTCTGTTCACTAATATCATGCCACGTGTGTCACAGTGTTTGATTTTCCCGTCTTATCCAGTTTAAATTCATTTCATACATGCCAAGAGTGAAAAGAATTTTTGAATCTGATTTTTAAGTTTTTTTTTTCATTGGGATTGGGTTGGAAAGCTTTCTGGACTTCTTGGTATGGATCTTGGGATAATTACAGCTGCAAAATTGTGATTTTTGTCATGAAACTCATCTCTTCTGTTTTGAGTTTTGTTGAAACCATTTTATTATGAAGTTAGTATATGATAATTAATACTAATAGAATTGTAGATACTTTTAGGGTTTAAGTTTAGGGGAGGATTTGATTTCTCACAGGCACATACAAAAGTAAATGTTGAAATCAAAACTATGAGTTTTCACTAAAATTTTCTATTAAAGAATAAACCATTTTGCAGAATAACAGAGATTTATAAATTTGTTTTGTTTTCTTCCTATTTTGTTCATTGGTGGATTCCTGAATTAGAAGTTTTCATTTTTTTTAGCTGATTGGGAGGACTCCACTGGTTTATCTTAACAAAGTCACTGAAGGATGTGGAGGATATGTTGCTGTCAAGCAAGAGATGATGCAACCTACTGCCAGCATCAAAGACAGGTCAATTCCTTTCTATATATTTATCTTCTTTTTTTCTACTTTGAATTTGATCAGATTGCATGTTATTCTTAATGGTAATCAAAATTCAAATTAATACAGAACTACTGTAATTTTCTTTTGATTCTGCAGACCAGCATTTGCAATGATCACAGATGCTGAGAAAAAGAATCTGATAAGTCCTGGAAAGGTTAGCTGATATGATATATGACAGCAATTTTGCTGAGTTATTTGATGTTGCAGACGCTGATAGTAACCTTAATTGATGTTGCAGACAACTTTGATTGAACCTACATCAGGAAACATGGGTATCAGCATGGCTTTTATGGCTGCCCTGAAGGGATACAAGATGGTTCTGACCATGCCCTCTTACACAAGCTTAGAAAGAAGGGTAACCATGAGAGCATTTGGAGCTGAATTGATCCTCACTGATCCAACCAAAGGAATGGGAGGAACAGTTAAGAAGGCTTATGAACTTCTGGAAAACACACCAAATGCTTTCATGCTGCAACAATTTTCAAACCCTGCCAATACCCAGGTTACTTGAGCAACCTAAATTACTGTTTCTGTTTGAAACCATTTACTAGGAAAAGAAAATCTGAAGAACTATGTTTTTTAAGGTTTTGTTTGCTGAAGTGTAATACTATGTAGTTCTGAAATTCTTGGCACTTGCAGTGGTGGATTGAATTATATATTGACTTCAAATGGGATGCAGGTGCATTTTGAAACAACAGGCCCTGAAATATGGGAGGATACAAATGGACAAGTTGACATATTTGTTATGGGAATAGGTAGTGGAGGCACTGTCTCTGGGGTTGGACAGTATCTTAAGTCCAAAAATCCTAATGTTAAGGTAATGTTCTTCAGATCACCAATTCAAATTACAGATAAACAGTGTGTTATTAGATGCACACTTGTTAAACCCCTTGAACTTCATTTGATTATTAGATATATGGAGTGGAGCCAAGTGAAAGCAATGTTCTGAATGGTGGTAAACCTGGTAAGGATCAGGCCTTTTTTTCTTCCTTTGAATTTGAAAATTCTACTTTTTGTATGATAATTTTGTACCTTGTTCATTCTTGAATGTTATGTTTCAGCCTTCAAAATGTTTAAATTTGACAGTAATTTCTGGCATTGGTGAAGTGTTAAAGAAGCTTAAAATTATGATCTAAAGTAGCAAAAGTAATCACTATGGTCTTTGTGCGATATTTGGAAGACCGTTGTTCTATTTACAGATTGAAAACTCTGGTGTTGTAATTTTTTGTGTAGGTCCTCATCATATAACTGGTAATGGGGTTGGATTCAAACCAGACATATTGGACATGGATGTAATGGAAAAAGTTCTTGAAGTAAGTGAGAATTTTACTTCCTTCTACGGAGATTTAGCAGAAAAGTTTTACACTTTTATTTTTCTCTCATCAGGTTAGCAGTGAAGATGCAGTTAACATGGCTAGGGTGTTGGCCTTAAAGGAAGGACTCATGGTAATCTTCACAAGACAATTTATTGATAGATTTTAAGCTTCATTCATTTAACCACTCTTAGATGATTCTTTAGTCATTGACGAATAGTATCTATAAATTGATAATGGAATTCTGAATTTGCAACTATGTTTTTCTTTGTAAATTTTTCAGGTAGGGATATCATCTGGGGCTAACACAGTTGCAGCACTCAGATTGGCTCAGCTGCCTGAAAACAAAGGCAAACTTATTGTGGTAAGAACAGTTTCCTTAACACAACACTAATCTCAAAACTCAACCTGATCAAAGACAGTTTAAGGGTTTGGAAAACCTAAAACAAACTTAAGAATAAGGTCTTTTTATTGATAAAATAATTTATTGCCGATATTAATAGTCACTCATAATAATTTAATTAAATTTTACTCTCAAACATAGTTTTACAATTAATTTAATAGAGATATATCGGTACTAAAAAAATTTGGAGACATTTCTTTCTAAGGTCTAAAGCAAAAATTTGGAGACAATTACAGCCTGATTATCTAAATTCACAACAGACAGACACACTATGCAATGATTTGCACAGTTTTTCTTGTCACCTATGATTCTAGAAAAATTGCTTTGCACTAAAATTTTAGTCAGCAAACTTGTGTGTCTATGATGCTGATTCTGTGATAACCATTGATGGCTTGAATCTCAGACTGTTCATCCCAGCTTTGGCGAACGATACCTGTCATCTGTTCTGTTCCAAGAACTTCGTCAAGAAGCTGAAAACATGCAGCCAGTAGCAGTTGATTAATGCCATGCATAACCACTGATCCAAAGCTTTGATGAGGAGTCACATTGCATGGATCAACCTAGTTGTTGTTTTGTTACAATCCTGTTGTAGCAAAAATTGTTAACTTTCTGCCACTGCAGAATTTGTCAGCCAAACCTGTGCTGATTGGGAAAAGGTTTTGATGCAGCTTAAAATAATGTTATCTTAATGTTTTGTATTTTTTTACTTTCATTTTTAGTTGGAAAAAAAAGTATAAAGTAATCGAAGTGTGACTGAATAATTCAAGGAATCAAATCCTGTTATTGGTAAACTGTGTCTTCTTTTGGCATGTGATTGTTGTTAAGTTTCTTTTTAAGGCAAGACCAACCAAAGATGGTGGCATTACCAAATTTCTATCTTTGCAAAAAGTAAAATTAGGTGCAAAATCCTAACTTAGAAATATTCTCACTATCGTCTAAATCATTCTTCCTCTCTTTTTCTTAGTTCTAAAATATTTTGATCCAACTATTGTTTCAAAACCCTAGCATAGAGTTTTACTTCATTTTTAAATAAATGAAACAAAAAAAATCCATATATAACACATAAAGTTTATTTAACTTAGGAATTACATAAATAAACATATTCTAAGCTTGTGGTTATGGTTCAAATTTTAAATAGACTAGAACATTTTTTTGTGGACAATGATATATAAAGGGATATGGGGGATAAAATTATTTCCATTCAATTTTAGCACTGAGATAACAATTAGTTAACTAAAATAAATAGTAGAGAAATGCATAAAATTGTTAGTAGTGCATGAAATGGGGAAACATGTTATTTCAAGCATATTTTCATCTCTAATTAAAGACTTTGTGACTCAAGAAAGATAAGAAATAACAAACTATGGATATCTTGTAATATTAACTATTACTATTATTATGACTAGCATACACACAGGCGCAACACGCTGTCGTGTTTGTGTGTACGCATTTTTTAGATATACGTGATATTATATTAGTAGGCGATGATAATATAATGTTATTAAGTTAATATATAAAATAAAATTATATTTATTAAAAACAAAGTGAAATATATCAGAAAAAATAAGAGAATAATTGTTGATAAATAAATAAAAAAAGAGCAGATATAGACGATTTTATAAAAAAGTTTGTAAAAATAACGGTCAATTTTCAAAAATTTAATAAATAACTATATTTTAAAGGGTAAAATTGGTATTTTAAAATATAGACAAAAAAAAAATCTCTTTATATACTATTTTCCTCAATAATTGATATTACTATGTTTACTCCAATTCTTAAGTTTAATTATAAAAAAATAATGTCAGCCCCAAGTATCCTTTCCTAGGCTTAAGCATGAGTCCAACCCAAATAAAATGTCCACAAACCCATGAACCCTACTTCAAATATCCATAAGAATTTTTGCACTCGTTGAACCAACTCAATGAATACTCTTCACTGATGAAACCCATGCATGATGTGAAGATTTTTAATATCATAAATTTTGCACGGTCAAATATGTTTCTATTGGTAATAAATAATACTTAAAAAAAATACAACATATTTAAACTGTTGAAGTCTTAATAATTTCATAATTCAAGACGCTTGAATTTGTGATAGCTTCATAATCTGTAAATGTTCATCATGTTATTGTTTTATTAGTTCATCTTATTTAAAAAATAATCCCTTCTTATTCTTGCTTGTTTGTAAAGGGTATGAAATAAACAACTTTATAAGTTATCAAAAAATTGTTTTGGAACTTAAGGGTGTGGTGGTGGGATTAACTCTTCACCCTTTATAATTAACTCCTAAACCTAATGAGATTTTAAAAGAAAGAAAGAGTATCCAATTTATTTTTCTTATTTAAGCAAATCTTGGAGGCGACTTTTTTTATTAAATGCTTATTACTTTTTTAATTCTAAAAAGATTATTTAAATAAAGAAATATTTCTTTCTCAGTTATTTAATAAAAAATACATTTCCTTTAAAAAAAATTAATTTTATTACTACTACTATTATTATTATCATTATTTTTTAAGATGAAAAAACAAGTTAGTTTGTGCGATTTTACTTATAATATCGTTAACATGTCAAAATTAAGATGGGGTGGATTGTCATTTTTTTCTTTTTTCTTCTTTTTTTAAATTTTGTTTTAAAAATTAATTTTTTTATGTATATGATATATTAAAAGGATATGATAAGTATTTTTTTTAAGTTTTAATTGATTGATTAATGTTTCTAATTTAATAAATTAAAATAATTATTATATTTATATATTAAATTATTTTGTTATAATTATAATAATTAGAACCTGAAAGTGTTAATAGTTTAAGTTATTATGTTATTTAATACTTTCATCTTCAGGTAGTATAATACAAAAATATTTAATGTTTTTAAATTATTAATTAGTTTAATTTAAATTATTTTTGAAAAGAAAAAGAAAATCGGTGGACCATCTTGTCTCACTTTATCTCTAATACGTCAATTTGACGAATGAAACAGACAAGTTAAGATGAGCTATTAACAAATCAACTAAACAATCCAAACCAACTTTGTCACCTTTTTCAACATTCATTTTCATTATTAATTTGATTTATGTAAAATCAACTTCTCTGAGTTATTTAAACAATGTAAAAGTGAGGATGATTTTTATGAATGTAAGTTAAATATGTTATATTTATGTATCACACTTTCTTGGATGTAATTTAGTCAAAATTCTAATCAAAAGAAAAAGGTAAATGCTTTTAAGAGACTTCTCTTTCAACTTGGAGAGACTTAGAAACTAATGAAATATGAATGCAACCTTTTTTTAAACCTATAGAATATTGATTTAAAAATGAAAAGGGTTAAATATTTTTTTGTCCTTCGACTTTTAGTGAAAATTGGAATTAATATCTTTTGAAAACTTTGAACCAATTTAATCCCTCAACTATGTAAATGCATGAATTTAGTCCTTTTAATCAAATTTTGTTAAGTTTAGTCGACATTTTAAATACATTTTATTATAGTATTTTAGCTTGTTTACATCCTTTGACATATGTTCGCTTCGGTGTTAGTTGAAAAATGCCTTTGAAACGTCAAATAAACTTAAAAATAATTGGTTTAAAAGACTAAATTTACACATTTTTATAGACGAGAGACTAAATTGGTTCAAAATTTTCAAGAAGGACTAATTCCAATTTTCACTAAAAGTTAAAGGACCAAAAACATATTTAACCCAAAAAAAATTGTTTTTTTGTTTAGACAGCTAAAAATATAACATTGCTTTTCTATGATTTTTAAGAAAAAAAAAATCTTCTTATAATTTCTTAGCCATCGTATTAAAATACACTTGTTAATAAGATTTTCCTTTTGTACTGTTGCTTATACAGTTAAGACACCCTAGTACTATTACCAAATTCTTGTTGGTATCGTAGATGTCATATATGTGATAAAGTCCAACCTCAAACTCAGGTTTTTTATGTTTTTTTTTCGATTCACTTCCAAATTTTGTCTCATTCTGTCTGATACTTAACTGGTTTTTTTTCAAACTCACTAACAAACTTATTGGAAATTCTTAACTGATTTTCTCTTGTAAAACAACTCTGCTTCTGTTTTTTTACTACAATTTTTGCCACAATAACTTGTACTTTGAACATTCATAAAATACATACTCATCAAACCAATTCTTTATTTTCAATATGATATATCAGTTTGCCCTAAAACTTTAACATGTTAAAGCATGTTGCTCTTTGATTATAATATAAGAGTTTATAAATTATGAGTGGCATTGTACCATGTACTTCTCTGTTTTTTATATGAATAATATGGTGTGATGTACATGCCACTAAAAATCTATCTAAACTCCACTTTTTCCATTTCTTACTTAACGTTTTGCTTCAAAATCAATCATTGTTTTGTTGCATTGTACCTCTAACAACTAACTTTATCCTACATACTCATTTATATAATCATTCATATATTTTAAATGATATGATATTTTTAACACGTTTTTTATATTAAGTAGATATTTAATAAAATGTTATTTTCTATACTTATAGTTTTGTTATATTTAATAAGAGATGTCTAATATTTTCCTTCATAACGATCATGAAGATGTAAAACTGCCTCTTATTGTTATGAATTGAATTTGAGAAATTATTTCCTCATTGTTCTGCACAGTTTGTAATATACCATCTGCTGAATTTGAATACAAGATGGTACATTCTTGCGAAGAACCTTATTAAAGGTGAAGAATGTTTAGTAAAATCTAATTTTTTATTTTTATTTTTTATGTTGTTGGAATAGAGTGCAGCAGGTGCAGTTGTGGCCTACATTATTAAGGCATTAAAAGAGAGAGAGTCCTTATGAGGGACCTTGTGTTGCTTCATACCCCACTTCCATTCCAAGCAGCACTCATTGTTTGCCAATTTTTAAGTTGTTGTCCTTTTTATGCTTTCATCCTATTACATACCTTTCTCTATGCCACTCCTCTTGTGCCACCTTCTAGGTTACAACTTTCAACAAATTTTTCCATATATATATATATATATAAATTATACTATGACTCTTATTTTTAACTCTTATTTTTTATTTATTGACCTGACTTAGGGTGGATTATTGATTTTTTAAAAAATAAAAAAATAATGGTACATTAATCAATAGTCCACGCTAAGCTACATAAAAAAGTAAAGGATGAGAAATTAGCTCCCACAAAACCAGCATATAAGTTGAGGTTTATACCACTTATATACTCTTAAATCACCTTATCTCTAGCCAATGTAGAACTTCCAACATTCTAATAAAATAATTTTTAATTTTATTTATATTCTATTAATGATTAATATAATTGAAGATACATTTAATAAGTACTAATTATCTCTCATGTTTATTAAAAAGTAATTAATGTAATATTAGAAACGTGAAATTGTTTAACAAAATTAATAAAGATTTATATGTGTGGTTAAAGATTAGATGTAACTTCATCAAAATCAAGATTTACGCATGTTTTTAAAGTCATAAAGTTAAGTGATATGTTTAAATGAATTTAAATTCTAGTTAAAATAAATTATCAAATTGATTAAATCAATATTAGGTTAAATAGATGTAATAATATTAGATACATATAAAAGTAAATGCATCAATGGAATTTATATATATATAAAAAAATAGTTTTATGAAAATAAAAATTTATGTGCGTTGTTAAAGTTATAAAGTTAAGTGGTTCACTTAAATTTGGACGGTTAGATGTAACTTCTCTTCATAAAAGTTAAAATTTATGCATGTCTTTAAAGTCATAAAGTTAAGTGATATATTTAAATGAATTTAAATTCCAGCTAATATACATGATCAAATTAATTAAAAAAATATCAAGTAAATAAATTTAATAGTTCATGTTTGTGGTTAAAGATACAAAGTTAAGCCATTCATTTATATTTGAACAGTTAAACATAATTTCTCTTAAAAAAATATAAAATCTTTTACGTGTCTTTAGAACCATACATTTAAAAGATCGGTTTAATTTAATTTAATTTATAACTACAATATAACATGAAATGATTAAATCAATATTACATTAAATAAGTTTCATAATATTACATACTTCTAAAAATAAATTTATCAAATGAAAATATTCAATGCGAATAAAGATTTATGCATGTTGTTAAATATACAAGTAAATGATTCCTTTTTAAAATTCATATGTTACACGTAACTTCTTTTAATTTTTTTAATTATTAATATTAATATTATATATATATACTAATCATTAATTGTAAATATATATGTATTTGAAAGTGTGTAAATAATGATTTTGTTAAAATTATTATTAAATATCTAAAAGTAATACACAACAAAACAAATAAACATATGTTCTTGTTCTATTTGGCCAAATACACACAAAACTCATGTCATTATTCTACTAGTCCAAATACACACACAAAATAGACACATGTTCTTGCTCTACTCGACCAAATATACACAAAAATAAACGCATGTCTTTATTTTACTTGATTTCATATACATATCAATAATAGATTATGGTTAACACCTTAACTTTACTCAACTAAATACATACACAAAATAGTATATTATCGTTAAATCTTATCTCTACTCGACCACACACCCATATATTTTCATTTCAAAATCTAAAAACATTGGTTTTTACATATCAAATATTTCCCTCTCACTCAACAAACACTTAAGCTCGCAACAAGACAACTATGAGAATTTTCAAATATTAAAACTCGCTTAACTATCGTCCCACTTGTCCAACGATACACCTTTGGAGGTATATTCACCTGGTGAACATTTGACTTGCTTAATGACCAATAATCATTAAGCTCTTTGGATTTCAATTAAAAATATTTTATGCATCAAGATGATTGACTAGCCTGATAAGAAAGTATTGTGAGTTTTTTATTAATTTAATTCGCTTAGTGAGACAAAACTCGCATAATGACCCAACCATCTCAAGCTCTTTGGAGTTTTATATAATTTTTGCTTAGTGATTGATTTACTCGTCTAACTAGCCAAAACTTTGGGAGCCTTATTCACGTGGCTTACTAAACAAGTCTGCATAATTTTATAGAAATCTTAGATCAATCATGTAGTCATATTAATCATGTTCTACTTCTTCCTCCGTTCTAAAAAGATATAATTTGTACGAAATGATTTTAAACCAAACCCAAAATGTTTTAAACCATTGTTAAAAAAATTCACACAATTAGTACAATGTAGCATGCATCATATCAACAAAAGTTTAAACAACATCAATTATCTCAAATCATCATTTCCCAACAACATTCGATAACCACTAGGCCTTAAAATACATATAAAGCGTAGTGACTGCAACATCTAACCAGCCAAATATAATTTAACTTATAACAATAATAGAAAATAAGATAACTTTCTTTACTTAGACTAAGTTTTTGACTCAACTAAATTCCAAAATTTCTAGTTCTCATAGAATATAATACTTGTACATAAAAAACTCATATCAATAATTTGAACATATCCTAACAATCTTAGATAAACAAAAAGTCATCTTGAATTCTTTTGAGTCACATGCATGCAAAGCTTAAAAAAAAAAGATTGAAAAAAGAGATCAAGATAAACTTATTCAAAAAGAACATTATAATGGACTATGATTGCTTTATTATAGATCAAGATATATATATATGACAATATATGATATTCAAAAGGACGAACAAAGTGATTAAAAATTAAGAGAAAAAACAAAGAAAAAGATAATAATTTGAGAAAGATTATGATCTCTAAAACTCAATTAAACTAGGTTTTTATAATCTTATAGTTTAATAACAAAATATTCCAAAAAGAACACTTTATAATTATTCCAACTTCCAAATTATAATTATAACATGAAAAACGATATAGTAAACGTAAATTATAATTTATAATTTTTTTAAAAAGTAATGATTAAAAGTAAATTATTGAAGAAAGAAATAAGATTAGTTTTAAAAATAAAAGTCACGGTTGATAACGTATTTACATTTTAAAGTAAATTATAATTATTTGATTAGTTTAATGTAAAATATTATTTTCTACCCTAATTATCTTAATTATATTATTTATAGCCCTAAATTATTTATATTTAATGATAAAATACTATGAAAAGGAAAAAAAATCAAAAAGAATTATTTTTGTCAACTTAAAATATATTTAAGATTAATTTTTAACACTTGTGAATTTGATTTGAAGATCAAATGAAATTGTTTAACTCTAAAAATATACAAAAAAAAAAAAAATATTCAATTTTAGTGGAGTTAATAATTTAAAGAAATGGAGGTAAATCCCCTTAAAAAGTAAAATCCAAAGTAGTAAATGTTCAAATGAAAGGCTAATAATTAATTTTGTAGGTAAATAAAGAATAATTTCTTTCAAAATCATATAAATTTTAATGTAATCATAAATGAACATGTGAAGTACAAACAAACATTCCATAAATACATTATACATTACTTTTAATAAATATGTGAACATGTTAAAATCTCTATTAAAAGAAGTACTTACATTTAACATTCCACAATGTTTTAAATAAAATTGTCAATTAAGGAATAGATGATCAAAAATATATTATATCTGGAAATTTTATGGCAATAAATTTTAATTTACTTGTAGGTAACGAAACAAAAACTCAATTTGATGTTTCTTAAAACAATAATGGTTTTATCGGAAGAAGTTATAAGAAAATATGATTCTTCTTTTATTTTTTTTAAATTTCAATCTTCTTTATTAAAAGTGACAATTTCCTCAACTTGAATGCTCCACCATATAGTTAATAATTATATATTTTTTTCCAATTATGTATTAAACTAATAATGTTCATATACTTTACTTTCTTAATAATCTAAATTTGTTTATAGTGAATAGTTTTAATAGAATTATATATTTCTCTCAATGTGCACTTTCTTTTTAAAATAACATATTTCAAAATTATATACGATATTAATACACATACATCTTCTAGTAAATGTAATCAAAACGTGAATTGACTGATTTTTATTTTGTTTTCTAATTTAAATCTTGAATCCAAATCCTATATTTGTAACTTTATGAAAATTACATGTTACAAAGTATAGTAATTTTCTACTATCATAGAAGCTTTTGAACGAAGAACCTTTTTTAGAGATGGAATAAAATGATTTTTGAGAACAAAAGGTATTTTTTTTCTAAGAATCGAAGCAAAATGTAAATATATTTCAAAAGTAAAAACATACTTAAAAAATATATATTTTATATCATACTTTTCATTAGTTTTTTCTTGGATAAAATATCTATTAGTATTATTTGTAATTAAGTTTTTAATGTAAAATCTTGAATTTTTAAAAAAATTTGCATCCTGTGTTATATAGAGCAACTGTAATGTGTCTGGTTGTTGTGCTAAAATCAAACGATTATTAAAGAGCGATTTAGTTTTAAGTGTATCTTATAAAAGTACACACTTATACGTGTTTTACAAAGAAATATATGTTAATTAAAAATAAAGAAGCCAATTAAGGAAGATAAGTAGGAGTTTCACTATTTACATTTATTTTTATTTACACAAAAAAGTCATTTATCATGCTACATGAATATAAAATTTATGTCTAGTTGAATAATATATATATACTTAAAATATTTATGAAATAATTTTTATTGAAATTTTTATTATTATTGATTTTCTAAATAAAGTTGAAAGAAGCAGACAGAATAATTTGCTGGCATATGTTTACAAATTTTCTAAAACATTTTAAAACAAAAAAAAATGAAAAATGAGAGCGTTACTGAAGAGTGTAGGTTTGGATGTAATTGTGAGGAAAAGGGAGGGCAACGTGAATTGCAAGTTTCCGTAAATCTGTAACCGTAGGGGTTGGGACATATAAATTGCAGAGAGTGAGAAGGCAGAGAGGCAGAACGAGAAAGGTTTGTCACCCACCTGAGGAAAAAAGGAAATTAACATAAACACCATTTTTTTTTTATAAAATGGAAAAGAAAAATGAAAGTTGGAAAAAAAATAATTTTTTTCTTTAGGGTTTGACTGTGAATTGCGACATCGCGTGTGGCCCAAATAGTGGAATCACCGAATCCGTCAAGTTCGGTCCTCTGCAGGGAAAGATCTGTCCCCAATTGCCCGAAAGTTGCGGATTCTAGAGAGAGAAAGTGGGTGTCAGTAGCAGCAGCTAGAGAGAGAATATTAGATTTTTTTGAACGTTGGGATCGGAGGGAAAAAATGTGGGTTTCTTCACATTTGGAGGGATTCTGAGGTTCTGCCATTTCTGGGTATCTTTGTTCTGTACAAAGTTTGAAGCTTTTATTATTTTTGTTGCTTGATCAGTTGGTGTGATCTGAATTTTGGTGATTTCTGTAGGTGGTGAATTCTGGGGTGGTTGCATGCAATCTGGCGGCGGCCCCGGTGGTGGGCCGGGCCGGAATCCGGCGGGACGGGCGGCATCGACGTCGTCAGCGGCTGCTTCGCCGTCTTCTTCGTCATCGGCGGCGTCACACTTGGAGTCATTGCAGCAGCAGCAACAACAACAGCAGATAGGTTCTAGGCAGGTGCGGATTCTGATAGGTTTAGCTAAATTTCTCTGAAAATTTGGTTGAATTGTTTGTTTTTTACTAGTGATGGGAAGTCTACTACCTGCTTGTGCTGCTAATACGAATGTTGGAACACATGGGAGTGTGAAAAAATGGGTTGTGGTGGAATTTGCATTTAATGCACTTGGTGGTGGGATTTAGTTAGTCGGTTGAGTTTGTTTGTTTGTTTTTTTTTTCCTTTTTCCCCAATTCATTTTCAAGGCATTCAAGGAGCATCATATGGAAACTGATGGAATTATTGAATCTGGAGAAATGATTGGTGCAGTTTTTTGCTGTTGATGTTTGTCTACTCCAATCTAGCTTCCTTTTCATCCTATGCCAGCATGCGCTAGTCTGTTGACTTTTAATTTTTTTGCTAATTGGTCTTTGCCTTTATTTTTTGTTATGTTTTTTTTTTTTG
>Ga0214542_1007473_pt1 | contig 18988 bp, 6 predicted proteins | sample CNSS1metaG_FD_160096 | JGI IMG/M metagenome (GOLD analysis project Ga0214542, IMG submission 160096) | Root nodule microbial communities from cowpea collected in UCLA plant growth center, Los Angeles, California, USA - CNSS1 | ecosystem: Host-associated > Plants > Roots > Nodule | place: USA...
ACAAAAATATACTCGGTCATTAACTTGAATTTATGAAGGGGTTTAAAACATTTCAATTTTAGGTGTGATTACAAATAATCAAACCTTGCATCTGAAAACAAAAAAAGTGAAATATCAGTCTCATCATCTCAAAATATATTTCTAAAAATAAAATCTCGAAGCTAATTATCTCCACAAACATTAAAACCGTTCATTCATCACATATTCAGAAATAATATATTAAATATTATCTATCCGAAACTCGGTATATATATATATATATATATATATATATATATATATATATATATATATATATATATATATATATATATATATATATACACCAGTATTTTGATCCGGGATTACTTTTAAGATAATGAATTTTGAATTTTGTTTTTCTTGGTAATTGAAAAAAAAAATTAAGAAATTGAAAATAGATATTAAGTTTTAAATAATGATAATAAATATGATTTAAGAGAATAAACATTAATTGTATTCATGTTTTGTCTAATATGAACTTTCAACATTTTAAATATTTATATTTTTGTTCCCCTCAAAATATTTAAACTCTTATCAACCAAAACATATAATGAGTGATCATTTTTTTCTATCTCCTAGAGTCATCCTATCCTCCTTTCTTTCGACCCCTTAGTTTCCTCTGTCTTTATTATTCCTTAACACACATACTCTCATCCTCATGCCATTACCCAACATATAACTATTAATAAGGTTGTATGTTTTCCTATCCCTTATCAATAAGGTCCCCCCGTTGTCCTATCTCATTTATTGGTATTAATCTTATTGGTTCAATCGGTCTTGGGCTTAACACCACACAACCCCCTTAGCCTTAACTTTTCAAAGTTCAAGGTTATCAAAATATATGACGATATTGATCCAATCGGTTTTGGGCTTGTTGACTCAATCAACATTTGGCCTAACACCACACCTTTTATGCATGTATCTTTGTAAATCACATTTGTGATTGTAGTGGTTAACCTACAGTCTTTAATCTTAACTTTAGAACTTTAGAATTATGCAATGTTGCCACAAATCAGAGTAGTTTATTGACAACCTCAAAATATAAAATCTTGATCCCTTTTGACACCAGACAAAGTTTGTCTAAAACCACCTTCCAACACCACAACTTTTCTACCAAATAGTTTTTCAACATTATCTTCATTATTAACACTCATAACCTATTCATCATATGCTTCATCCCATATAATTAGTTTTGTTTCCATCAAGAGTTTAGAATGAAGACTTATTTGATTGATATTGCAAGTTGATTTAACTTTGATTACTAATGGTATACAAAAAGTAGAATGAACAATTGTTTGATCCTTAGGTCTTATCAAACGTCAATTGTTTGAGGTGCCATCTTCTTCCTTACCAATTTTTTTGTTCCTTTGTTCATATTTCTGCATTGCTAATTTCCATATTTTTTCCAAATTTTCTCATATCCATATCTCATGTTTTACTAATCCTTTTTCGGTGATTTATATGTCTAATTGATATTCAAAATGTCATCTTTCCTCTCGTTCTAGAATCGTCGCAATCGGAGTTGATTTGGCGGAGATACGAAACAAAGTTAACATTACGTTCCTGGCTGAATTTGTCACCAATCCACATCATTGAGGAAGACAATTGCAGTCTTTTAAGGATCTACCATTCGAAATTAATATTTTTTCTACTTCTAGAAGACAAATGTAATTCAAGACCTAAATAAGAAAGCCATATGGTATAAGCATTAAAAGTAATAATTAATTGCAAAAGATTTAAAGTTAGTACCTGGCAAGTCCAATTCCTTTTTCTTTTTTATTTATAAAATCACATCTGTCAGCAACTTCCAAGTTGAATCCCAAACCACATTTGGCTTTGACATTGTATTCATAATTAACAAAGTAACAAATAACTTTGTAAGTTGATTTTCGGAGGCAAGTTCATTGGCCTCATTCATTGCATAAATGAATTATTGATCGTCTACCAACAATTCTAAATCATAGCAAGCCTTTTCGTATGTAGCATGTAAGACCCGAGAAAAATTAAATAGTTATTTAAATAATTATTTAATTATGGTGGGTAATAGAAACATTTGAAACAATTAATGTGTGGAACTATGACGTGGAAAAGTGCTAGCTCATGTGGTTGAGAGTACTTTATTGTGTGTGAGGACTTGGGTTCGAGTCTTATGTGTGCCACTTAAATGTTATTTAAATTATGTATTTTTGTTTAGTTATATATTGGAGGCTTGACATGATGATAAAATTCTAAAGATGTAAGAGTTATTACAAAAGATGATTTGGTTGAATTGGTTGTACTTTTAACTTGGTAATTGATTGGTGGTGGGTTCAAGTCTTGCTAAGAACCAAAATAAATGTTTTTTTTTATTACTTTTATTTTTGCATGGCATTGGAGAGGCATAGGAACCCTAACTGCAAAAGGAGGCAGTCTAATGGTTGAAAGTTTTATGCTAATGGGTAGTTGTCTAGTCATTAGGCACATGAAACCTAATTTTCGATTTATGGTGTGAAGGGGACACTTAAAAGTTATAATTGTGAGAGAGAGAGAGAGAGAGAGAGAGAGAGAGATCATCGAGAGAGAGAAAGAGGGCTGGAAACTGAGAGTGAACTAGACAACAACATTTCAGTGTTTTGGCACGTACAGTTGAGAGAATTGAGGGTGGAAGATAGTGTAGGAGTGCAAGAGAATACTCAAGGAGTTTTCGGGTTAGTGAAATCATCAAGGATTCGAGTGAAGAACGGGGAATCCAGGTAAGGGGAGTTGTTTTTAACTCTATTGGTTCGTGTTTACTGTAATGTGTTGTTATGAATCAAATTGTGAGTTTTCACGATGCGTAGTGCTGCTGTTCGCGTATTCTGGGAATCTGCCCAGAAACCGCCTGGCGGGTTTGCATGTGCCGCCAGGCGGTACATAAGTGGTAACCCAATTCTGGGTGTTTGTGGTTGAGTTGCTTGGCGGCGAGTTCGACCCGCCAGGCGATGCATGCTGTAAGATGTTGTTTTGACATCTTTTCGTGGATTTGATGGTGTGTTGTTGATTCTTTCTGAATGATATGTTCATGAATTGTAATAATTGATGAAATGCTTGACATTACGTGATTGTGATTATATAGGGTGGGTTGAACATGTTGAGTCTTTAATGGGATGAGTAATTTCATTGTCTTTTTTGGGTACGTAAGTGACGGGATTTAGAGAATCTGGAAATGCTTTAGCGCGAAACCATATTGTAGGAGGTGACTGAATCTGCGAGTGTGGGAAATAGTTCACGAATGCAGAAAAATGGGGTTTTAACCTTGTTCTAGTATGCCGCCTGGCGGCACTTCATCAGCCGCCAGGCGATAGTGGTGTTGCAGGTCTGTTATGGTGTTTTTGGTTAATTTGTCTTGGGAGAAAAGGAAATACTGACAGGCGATGGAATTGGCAGGAAAAAAGGATAATAATGAAGGGGAAGAGAGTGTATTGAAATGGCGACAGTATAGTAGTCACAAGGATGCACTAGAATGATGTAGGGGTTGAGAAATTCATGGACTCTAGGAATGAGTTTAAATTACATAATGGACTTAGGAGAAAGAAACAACATTGATGTTCTCTGTGAAAATTAGAATTGGGGTCACAATAATTGAGGAATATTGGATGATAAGTGAGGTATAAAATCAGTTAAGTTTAGGAGTTGAAATGGTATAGGAGTTGGTGGCTGCGGGTAAATAAACATAAGTTAAGATGGGTGGTGTAGCCTAAAGTGGTGCAGGAATGGTATTACGCAGAATGGAGTAAGTACAACGGAATGAATTAAGTAACTTGCTTAAGTTAGGTTGAACAACTATGAGTGAAAGGGGAATTTGGTGAATCAAATAGTGAGAAGAGTATTTGATTGAGGTATAGGGAACAAGAGTGATGGTGTGATGTTCAAACAATTAGCTGGTATTGGAAATATATGGGATGGGTACCATAGAGCAATTCTAAGTTGTAGAATCAACTGTATCATGTGCCAAATCAGTAGAGCAATGTCTCTGGTATGGCACTTGGTGGTCTGCTGATAACCGCCAGGCGGTAGAACAACTATAGGGGTCCCTGTGCTGCGTGACGCCTGGCGGCAAGGCGTGCTCCGCTAGGCGGTAGTTGAAAAATAGTGGCGCTGGGAGGGCACTGGCGCCTGGCGGTGAGCTGGTACCGCCAGGTGGTCTGGAGCAATTTCGCCTGGCAGCGTGTGGGCCGAGCCAGGCAGAAATGCTGCTATCCTTTTGCTTGTTTAGTGTGTTGTTTGAGCAATGATGCTACACTTGGATCGGGAGATGTTGTGCCATGAGCGGGTAGGTTCATGGATGGTGGTTAACATGTGATGGTATGAGCGGGGAGGTTCATATCCAATTACTCTCACGTGGGGATACGAGTGAGGTAGGTTCGTATGTTCCGTGCTCACGTTGAGAGATGCCACGTGCGAGGAGGTACGGGGCTGGTGGATCACATGTGTTGGACTACGGGCGGGCAGGTCCGTAGAGCAAGACTACGAGCGGGAAGGTTCGTAGAGCAGGACTACGAGCGAGGAAGTTCGTAGAGGCAGGACCACGAGCGGGCAGGTTCGTGTGAGCATCATATTCCCGAGTCCAAGGCTAACCAGTTGTATGATTTAAAGGCTATAAAGCCTTGGGGTTAAGGTCTTGGCCAAGAACTAGTAGATTAACTAAGATGGGTGTATGATTTATCTTACTTATGATATATCTGTTATGTTATTTTTCTCAGCTCACCCTTTCTATTTGTGTATGGCGATGATCGTGTGATTCGTTACACGGGAGCAGATGTTGAAACAGGTGGAGCTGAGGATGTCCAGCCGACGGAGTGAGGGCTAGCTTTGGTATTAGAGCTAGGGTTTTTCTCACATGTATTTACTATGTTTTATTACGAACATGAATTTTTGGGAACTTGTAACACTTTAACGTTTATGTTATAAGTTTGGCGCGTGCTTTTCATGGATTTAAATTTTCCTGCGTTGGGAGTATTATAAATGCGACTTTTGATTTAATTTATTTCTTTTATTTATTTATTTTAAGTAATATTCCTTATGGATGTTACATAGCAACCATTTTGCTTTGTTAATAGAATTCTTATGTAGTAGCATTCATATGATCTTAGAGGAACATATGAAAGTCTACCAATATTATAACCATTGTTTTTGTTGTGCCATCCAAACAAACTTTGTTAGGAATTCAACATAGGTCAAGTTCTTGCCTTCCTGATATTTTTTGTTAGTATCAAACCAAACTAAAAACATTGTATTCATATTTCGTTCTTGTTCAATACATCATGAATTTGATCATCATCTTTAAATAGTATTGCTTGTTGGTCTTGGAGATGAAAAGTTAACCTTTGAACACTCGACCATCTTTGAAGGATATCAAAGCCAAAAACTTGGCAAACTATTTCACATGTAAATAAATATCTATAATCATAGTATTTTTTTTATTTCATCAACCATATGTGTTCTTGTACATTGTGTTTCATTATTTGTATTTTTCATTGTGAGTCTATCAGGACCTTTGTTGACATATTTGAACAAATACTTGACTGAGTTTAATTTTTCACAATATTATGTATTAACATGAGCTTGATACCTCATCAACAAAAGAGAACAATAAGACACCGCATTTGCATTCCCTAATTTATATGTTCATTTTTATCAACACAAAAACCATCATCTCTACGTCTATGTAATGGATATCCATCTTCATCAATTGTAGTAAAAGATCTAAATTTCTTAGGAAAATATTCCGAACATCGACCTTCTTTCATGCATGGTGAGTTGTATCTAATAGTTCTGCATGAATCGTGTATCACATATATAATTGCGATGATGACATCTCCATAAGCATTTCAACAGCCTAAGCTTAGGTCACCATCACAATTTGCGTCAGTCAATGTCTCAAGTCAATTGGCATATTGACTCTCACCGTTTCACTCTGACCGAGATACATCGCCGACTCCCATCAGCTTTCCTCCCAAAAATTTTAGATACTCTTTTACTCTCAAGTTTTGGATACAAATCAGGACAAGAAAGTTTGACAGGGATTACTTGATCTATGTCCTTTGCATTTTCTAACTTGTTTTCATCACTTAACCATAACAATACATGAGCATGTGGGAGTCCTTTTTTCTGAAATTCAAGCGTATACATCCCTGAAATCATAAAACAATAATAATATAAAGGTTAAATATATCTTCCGTCCTTTAACTTTCAATAAAAATTGGAGTTAATCCCTCTTCAAAATTTTGACCAAATTTAATCTCCTAACTTTAAAAATGCGTGATTTCAATCTCAGAATCTAACAACATTAAAAGTTTGTTTATTTTTTTATTAAAATTTTATATATATATATATATATATATATATATATATATATATATATATATATATATATATATATATATATATATATATATTCTTTCTTATATTGATTATAACTAAATAATAACATATTGTATGTAAATTATAAGTACTCAGTAACTAATTAAATTATTTATATACCTTGATTATCCTTCTCATCTGACTAAATATAAATTAATTTCACGAAAATTCCTTACTCAATTACTTTTTCTTATTCTTCATTAATAACTTGATAGTCAATACTTGAAAGTACAAACTTAGTCTTCCAAAATTACTACTCTTTCCTCCTTGAAAGAATCGCTCCTTTTGGATGAAAACAACTTACTAGTTCCATCCAACACAAACCATTTCAATAAATATCTCATAAGATGACGGTGAAGCCCATGTGTCAGAACAAAGCAAAGGGATAAAGAAGCCCAATTTATTCTATGTCTTCATTTCCATGTTCAAGTTTTGTTTTGTTACAATTTAAACTGCAACATATGTTAATATTCTTCTTGAATATATGTACATATATATTATACTTTATAAATAATGTTATATTGATACAAATATATTTTAATTATTCGTAGACTATTTAAAAGAAAAACGTGAAACTCTGTTTATGGATATAAAAAATAAATAAAGATAAATCGAAAGTGATGAGCCATTACAAAATCAAGTATATGAATAATAAAGATTGTACTGGGCAGGAAGAGATCGACATGTTCTTGGCCTATGGTGGCTGAACATATCTCGGCTAGGCTCAATAAATGGTTGGATAGGAACCTCCAAGCATAAAAGGATCGACACCATATCAGTAGCGAGTAAGTCGAGTATGTCTCAACCATATCTGGATATAAAATTATGATCAGAATTGTGCAGTTAAGACTTCTAATAATTAGCATTTGAGGCGTTACGAAAGTTATAATAAGGTATTTATGAATGGATGGAATCTAAACATTACTACATGGAGTAAATGAGAATAATGTATATAAAGAGGATTAGAAAGCAAGTAACATGTATCTTGAGCTATTTTACTATCATTTGATATTATCATATATTTATTCTCTGATCGTTGACTTGAGCGTCGGAGTACTTTTAGGTAATCATCTCTCACTTATCTCAATCAAGGAGGAGTTCCAAAAGCGGTATAAAAGCTTGTGGACGAAGAAGAGCAAGACCTTCCAGAATTTTAGATGATGAAGAATAAATAAGAAATGCAATTTCTTATTATTTTGACTAGTAAATAGAAAAAAATTAATATATATATATATAATCAAATTTAATTATAAGATATTAAAAACTGAAAATATCAACAGAAACTAAATATATTTATTTTATTCAGTAATTTGGCTAATACTTATAACATATATACCAATTTTTTATTCATAAATAATTGAATTACAAAGTACATTTTTTTTAGTTGTTTAGTTGTCCTTTCATTTAATGAGTCTAAAGTTAAAGTTTACCTTTTGAATGTAGTTGATTGTGAGATACTTAATTACGTTGTTTTATGTATGGGTATATTCATGATTTAGATACTCGGTATTTAGGTGTCTTCATGCAATGTTCTTATTCAGAATGGATGGTGTGTTCTTATCGAGCTCATGATTATGATGAGAAAGAATTGAGTTTTTATTTTGAGACAAATAAACAAGAGATATACTGTAGAAGATTTTATAACACTTAAATCAATAAGAGTTTAAAGAGAATATTGAAATATAATGGTATATAAGTGAGTTTGAATCAATGTTCTTATTTTATATTTATATGTCTTTAGGTTCATGGATAAAGAATAGTAATAGATTATGTTTCCTAGAATGTCTTTAGAATGATATTAGTAAGTATTTAAATTTATCTGAGTTGTTCATGTATATTATATTTATTTGTATATTCTTCTCCACATATCTTAATGTCAACTCTGGATATCTCGAAGTTTGAGTATATCTAAATAGGGTAGGTATACAAGCTTCCAAGCTTAGAAGCAATAATAAAGTGCAATGGATCAAGTTATGGGTGATTGACTTTGATTTCCTTTGAGTGATAAAGTTCGAGGTTGAATTTTCGCTGTTTCGAAGTTTTGTAACCAAGGTCAATACTTTACTACCTTTTATAGAACTAAGCTCTTACTCGAAGTTTTGTGTCACGCTAGCCTCGAAACATGACATTTGGCTTGTCATGTCGCTTTGTGAGAGTTGAAGCATTTTTTAAATGTTTTAACTACTTGGTATGTATTTATTTTCTTAATTCAACCATTTGTGTAAGTTTTGTCACCCTTCTTTCATCGCTATTTAACATTCTAGGTACGTTTCTAGTGGTTTCCTCTTCTTTTTGAAATAGCCCCTCAGTTAGTAGAGAGGTTACAATTATCAGAGAAGACTTGTCTTCCAGTCGTACCAAGTTCGCTTCTTTAGAGGTAGAAGAAACATCCTTTCTTCCCCCATTATCAGTATGGTGGTTTCTATTATGTCATTGGTAAGGAAAGAAATGGTTAGTTCTTCCAAAATGAAGTGTTAAGCTCTTATTCACGAGGGCTTTGAACCCGTCATAAAAAAAACATTTATTTCCCCAAATGTGCAATCATGTGTATTTCTAGGTACTTGGGAAAATCATCACCTACCTCTTAAACTTTACTACTACGAGAGTTGTTGAAGAATTTGTATTTCATCATTTCATATATGTTTCAATAGTATGGTTAAGTTAGTTAGGATTAAGGAGTGCAAGGTCAAGGAGAGAATGTATATGAAATCAAGTATTGATGTTGAAGACTTCACCTGTGTATACGAATCTTTTGTTTCTAAGAAGCTCAATGTAAGACTTTATAAAATTATAACAATTAGTAAAAAATGGGATTGTAGCTTAGTTGGATAGAACACTTGTTTGGTAAATGGGAGGCCTCAAGTTCAAATATTAGGGAGAGATAATATTTATCTTTAGTTGGTCACAAATAACACTCGTTAGGTGAGTTCGTGGCCTTATTTGTTGGGCAAACTCTTGTTAAGTGAAAATAGCTTTTAAAAATCTAGTGGGCTTAAGTGGTGCAATTTTTTTCGGAGAGAATTATATTTTGTTGGCCGATTTTTGAGGATTTTTATGAAGATAGAGAAATTTTGTGAATAATTATTTGATTAAGAAGATTATAAATAAAACCCCTCAAGATTTAATGGATAACAATGAGTGTATAAGTTGAATTTGACCTATGAATCGCAGAAACTATCTTTAAGCATTTTGGCCATTGAATCATGAACAAATCTTGTATTTGGTAGGCTCAGGGTTCTTGTAAATAGTTGAGCTAGGTTAAGGGGTGGTAAGGCTCTTGAAATATAATAGTTTTAATGGTTTAAGAGAGTGGAAACGTGAGTGGCTTTGTTTTGGAAGAGAAATGTGTTGAAGAGAGCCAAGTGAAAGGTGAATGGTTTAGTTGCAACATTTGAATATTCAAGTAAGGGAAGTTGGCATGTCTTTTGTTTTGATGTTAATGTGATGTTGAAATTGTATTTTCTATTGATGTGTAAAAACAAAAGTTTAGGTTTTTTCTTGATGAATGTATGGTAGAGAAGTTATGTTTTTTGTAAAAAACTTGAGTTGTAAGGGAAGATAACTAAATTTTTTGTTTTACATTATTAGTGTTGAAAACATGGTTTTAGCAATTTTGACCATGAAAATCATGTTTCTTTTGGGTTAATGAAGGTTTAGGATGTAGGGTATGGTTTTACAAAATAACTTTTATGAAATGGGAAAATTTGTTTTGATTTATGTTGTGATGATGTTAATTTTATGTTTTCTTGTTGTTTAAAAGAGTTTTATGTGAGCCATGTAAAGATTTTTTGGTTTTGATACTAATTTAGGGTATGGGAGTTTAATTGAGTATGCTTGAAAATTGATAAAGACAATTTTTTTAAGTGGTTAATGGGTTCTGTGAGGTGACTTTAACTTGTTTTTAAATTTGTGATTATAAAAGAAAGATTTTGATATTTTGAATTTCATGAGTATTTTTGATGCCTGGATTAAGTAAATGGGTTTTCGAAAACGTGTGTATTTTTTGTGAATATGTGATTTGTTCCAATAACTTGGATAGACTACTTGGAAGAACGATTTGTTTCATTAACTGGTAAGGTTGTAGGATACTGTATGAGTTTGAGTTTGTTCCATTGGTCGGGGAAGCCATAGGACTCTGTGTGAGTTTGAGTTTGCTCCATTGGTCAGGGGAGTTATAAGGCTTTATATGAGTCTGAGTTTATTTCAGGGAGGTTGTAGGACTCTAAGCGAGTCTGAGTTTGTTAGATTGGTCAGAAAGGCTGTAGCTCTTAATGAGCGAGTTCAGTTTTTGTTATGAAGGTTGTAGTTGTGTGAAAGCAAGTTTGAATGTAATATTTGGTTTATTTTTTTGTTTTACTCGCTTTTCATTTTCATCTTCTAAAGTTTTAGGTTTTGTTTTTTACTATTAAGTTGGAAGCGAGTTTCATTTTCTAATTCAAAAATTAGATGTGTGAAAGTAATATGGGAAAAGCTCTAACTAGAAAATGCAATGTTTTTAAGCTTGTATGTTGTGACTTGTCTGTCTTTCCTGATAGTCTACATGGTAAACTTTCATATATTTTACTTTTAACGAAAGAAAGGATTCTTGAAAAGGCTATATATATTTTTTAGATGTTTGGAATTTAAAATGTTTTATGAGTTTATTTTAAAAACTGAAGTTTTTTCTTTGTTATATTAGCTTCTTTTTTTTTTCTTGTTTGTGTCTGTATTTTTTTTTTACTGTAATGATCATGTTATTTACATGGAACAAAAAAAAGTTTAGGAGGAAATACACAAATAGTAAAAGATGAGAGTCGGGGCAAGTTGGATGGTCTTAAATTTTTGTTTCATAATATTATTACAATTTCGTCAAGAAATTAAACATTTGATTCTTTTTATTTTGATATTTTAAATAAAGTGGTGACAATTTTATTTAAAAAATAATTATTTAATTATCTGACCTTAGCCATAAACTTTAGAAAAACAAAAATTACAATGTTAAACTTGATTCTCCTTTTCTTGTTCACCTTTTGAGTGTCAAGTTTTGACATCCACCAACATAATCTCTTATCAATTTTCCCTAAATAGTTGAACTTAAGATTTCCAAATATGGTATCAATCCTTTTATATTTCTTCAACAATTTTATTTAAAACGTATAATTACTCTCAAATCAAATATATAAACCAAATTTTCGATAATTTCACCATTCTCAAAGTCTTCCGTTCTTAACTATGTATCCTAATATATCTTTATAATCATTCATACAAAGCTCATTTCAACGATTATAAATCACACTAAAAATACTTAACTGCTAATATTTATTTGACTTTTCACGACAAACTATCTTTGGACTATTTTTAATTTCTCATTTCATAAATAACCAAAGTTACGTCCAAAACATTATAAACATATTTTAATGTTTTAAAACTCAAGCAAGTTAACACATACTTTTCAAACAATTAAACAAATTTTATAAAACACACTAAGAAGAACACATGGACAGCTCAAGGATTTGGAATGCTTAAAACAAACTTAAGAATAAGACCTTTTAGTTAAATTTTATTTTTTGAGCTTTTTTTTATGCAAAAATTATCTATTAAATTGTTGTAATTAATTTCATTTAACTTTTACAGTATCTTTGAATTCCAACTCGTATTCATTGCTTATTTCATTAAAGATTTTATCTTCATTATCCACCAAAAGGTCAAACTCTAACCTAATTAGTAGCTTTGCAATTGTTGTAATTAATTTCATTTAACTTTCACAATATTTTTGAATTCCAACTCATGTTTATCCCTTATTTTATTAAAGATTTTATCTTCATTATCCACCAAAATGTCAAATCCTAACCTAATTAATAGCTTTGTAATTCAATCCAAATAAAAATTCTAATTCCTTATCAAAATATATGTAGAAAAACTCTCAAAATATATGTAAAAAAACTCTTAAAACTCATAAATCGAAAAGTACCGAAAAACATATCACGGAACAAAAGAAACAAATTAATAATCCTAATACAAATTCAACAAATATAATAAAAACAACAACACAAATAGAAATAAAAACCTACTAACCATAAATAAGAATAAAAAGATTAGTACAAACATAAGATTCAAGAACTAAAATCTCTCAAAACCTCAAAAGAATAACTAAGAAAACAAGAGAAAGGAGTAAAATTAGTAAATGAGATGTCACATAAATGAAAGAAGAAAATAGAAATTAAAATTGATTATAAGATAACATAGTAAACTAATCATTTATTTTTCCTAAACAAAATTATCATTTATTGAAAAAATATTTTAACTCATTAAATATAATTTTTAATATTAATAAAAATTAACGAACACCAATAATAATTTAATTAATTCACAAACATAAAGTTATAATTAATTTAATAAAATTATATTTATACTAAACATAATTTTAAAATATTTTTTTCTTTTAAACATAATTTTATAATTAATTTAATAGATCAACATTAGTATTATAAAAATTTTGAAGCCTTTACTTTCTGATGCTAAAACGAATATTTTACCATCTTCACCCTTTAAGTTGGCTTTTCAGAAACTCCATAATTGTGATTTCATCATTTTTCGAAAATTAAATCTATCAAATAAATTTAAATATTTTAAATTAACATAATTTCATATTTTAAAAATCTTATTGGCTGTTAAAATATATTCGAGCGAAATCGTGTTAAAAAATCAATTTTTCAAAGTAAATTATCAAAATTATTGAAGAACTAAAAGTTCAGGAGATCTATATCTCGTAACTTGAGCAAGATAAGTTTCGTCCCTTTGAAAGAGTACACACTGAACTATTGGAAACATTCGAACGTTGATTTCCAAGACAAATTGAAATACATAATTTACGACCAGTGATGATATTCTAACAAGCTACTTTCAAGCAGTAAGATTGCAATAATGCAATTTAATATTCATAATAAATTTTCAAAGCACGTAAACAGGCTTTTACACCATTGTTATAATAAACTTATTAATTTTAAGATACTTTGTTCCATCTAAAATGTTAGTTTAATCAATAAGTTATAATAATGAAAGACAAAGTGCAATTCCTATATCTAGAAGTTACTTAATCCATTTCCCTAAAACTACAATTCAATTATTTTTCATTCTTATCTTCTCTTTGAAGTTAACATTTGTGCGTATTGACACATTTGTTGTTATTTTAATCTTTAAACGTAATTATTTACCGTTTTTCAAAAGTACTTCCAAATTTTCAGTATATTTCTTTTCAAAAAAGACAACAAATAATTAAATTTATAAATAGCCGAATTTTAAAATTTGTTAATAATCATTATATTCAAAATAAAAGTATTATAATAAAAAATATATACAATATATAGAGGGATTTAATTTCTATATTAAATTATTATATTTAAAATGAAAATTAATTTTATTAATTAATATTAACTAAAGATTGAAACTACATATTTTAATTTTAATTTTTTTAAAATTAACGTTTAACTCCTTGTGCTACGTGATCGGTTCCTAGATTATTTTGTAACCTCTGGATGTAAGAAACAGCCAACCAGAAAAGATGAAACTCAATAAGAACAGAAAAAGTTAGAAATCTGAATCGACAACGTTAGCAACAGGTTCATGTTCACACGCCCCAATCAACAATGTCTTCTTTTTCACCTACAACCCTTTTTCTTTCAATCATGCTTCTTCTGGTGACGGGAAGTGTGAATACGGTGGCCACACCCATCTCCACCACCGTAGAACGCTGCCTGAGACTGCAACTGGATCCCCCTCCTCCACCACCGGCCGATTCAGAATCCCGTTCACGCTTAGATATAAGTCGCATCATCTGCAGAGACTTGTTTCGCTCCGTTGCTATATTCCTCCGCACAACGGGGAAACTGCCACCAGATTACGTGGCGGCGCTCTGTCACATCTTCCACGACAACGAACAAAACGTGGAACGCCACGTGGCGCGCACGTTCAGGCCTTACGATTTTCACACGCTCCTGGCGGGTCGCACGTGCGCCACCATCCGTAAGAGGCAACATGCGGTCTCACCCTCCCCTTTATCCTCTTCAATGTAACACAGATTAATTGGATACAGCTAGCAATAATTCATCGTTTTGGTGAACAACAATAAAATTTTTATTTCTCTCATTAATCTTTTCAACTTCGATTTGTCATTCTACCAGTGAGTTGTGAAATCAATTATTGTTGCTGTTTTCAATGCGTAGTTTTCTTTTCCAGTTATTGAATGAATCAATTCGATTACGTGTTCGTGCACCTATCTTTAACTGTGTGTCATTGTTAATTGAGATTTGCATTGAATATACTCAATCATACATAGAATTATGCGATTTTCTTGATTTGTTTGGTCAGGTATTTCATGTGATTTTTTTTTTTTTGGTGGGGATGAGGTTGTTCCTGTGATCTAAGTATGTTGTGTGGTAGGGGCAACAACATGTTGATGTAACCGAACATTTACGAGATAGGCTTAGAGTGTTGGACACATGTAGTCTTGTTATGGTCCATTTTATATAAATGTTGGATGAAACGGAAGCCCATGGCCCAGGTGGCCGAAGTTGAGGGATAAACGACCTCGTTCTTTGTTTCTTCCTAATTAGTTTCACGTGTCTCTGGAACCTCTAAAATAATGTTTATTTTTTTTATTAAATATTTTTCTTTTAACTCCAATTTGTTTCAACTTAATTTAATTTTTTAACTTTGGTTAGATTGAATATGAGTATATCACCTAATGAAATAAATAAAAAAAAGAAGACTACAATTAAATTAAAAAAAAATTAATGAATAATTTCAAAAGTATACTCATACATATGAAGAAGTGTCACTTAGTTTAGTTTTCATTATTATTTTTGTATTTGTTTTTTTTGTATTCGATTCACTTTAAATAGTTTAAGTTTTACAAGCTTAAATACAGTATTTGAACTGCTATTATCCAGAATTCAACTTTTAAATTAGTTATAACTGTAACTTAAACAAATTAAGAGATTTGTTTTTCAATTTGGTTTGAGTTGAATGAATTAGATTATGTTGTGATTGTTAATTAATATTGTTTCAAACAAATAAATCATTGTAATGATTAAGGAAGGAGTGAAAAATAAGGGATAGTGAAATGGGTAACTTTATTTTATTTTTTATTGTCATTCGTCATTCTACTTTCTCTGTCTCCTTTACTGTATTGTGCCATTGGCAACGAGTTCACCTTTGATTTAGGTTGTTACCACACGTGTCTCTCCTTTCAGTTGTGTCATCTCGCTAGCTCCCCCATTTCTTTTTTCTTTTTGTCTTGGTAGCTTCTCTTTTACTCTTTATAATTTTGGCTTTGTTAATTTTGAAATTTAATATGCATTGTGCCTTGATATTATACTATGTCTAGTTTTTGCGTACGTTTGTATCGAGATTGCTTGTATTAATTAGTTTGTTCAATGAATTAGTATTGGGTTTGAGGTGTTGCATTCTCAAAAAAAATTATTCTTTTTTTAGAAGTTCGTATTTTAGATGCTATATTGCCAAAAGTTTCAAAAGGTTATGTAAACTCAATATAATAAAATAAAGGTTTATGTAAACTCAAGAGTTTTATAATCTAATTGAGTTTACATGATATTAAAAAGTATATTATTCAAGATAAGGTAAATTTCGATAACCAAGCTAGGCAATCTCCTTAGTTGAATCTCATAGGTGTAGAGCATAATTATGTATTGAACATACCATCACCTGAATCCCTTTATATTATTACTTAAATCCATTATAATACATGTTTAAATATACAGATTAAAATTTTATGTTTGAAATACTATGGTTTTCATCTATTAACAATTTTTGAAAAATGTTATTTTTAATTGATAAATAAAAATAAAATACAAATAAATAGATAATAAAGTGAATGTCATACCACCATACTAATAATTTTTTAGGAGCACAAGGGAAGTAGGGAATTATGATAATGAAGAACCTTTATTTTGTAGTCTGGTTGGATTGAATGTTTACTATTCAAAAGTTATAAGTGATAATTAAAACACATTTCTTTTTACTTAAGAGTGTATAAACTCCAATCTCATAATTTTATTGTAATTTAAAACCTAACCTCTATTAGAGACAATTGATGTATCCTACAAAAGTCACATCCTCCATACTTATTTGCTAAAAAACAAACTCATTAGGTATTATATATCTTTATACACCCGTTCTCTTTCCTTTAACAAAAGTTGTTGAAGATATCGTTTAAGTGACAATATTATTTATGAATTTTGTGTGTCTCTCCTCCCTCCTTTACTCACTGTATATATTATCCTATTTATAATGAAATAAAACAAAACACAATTATTTTTACTTAAGAGTGTATAAACTTCAGTCTCATAATTCGATTGTAATTTAAAACCTAACCTCTATTAGGGACAATTAATGTATCCTACAAAAGTCACCTCCTCCATACTTATTTGCTAAAAAACAAACTCATTAGGTATTATATATCTTTATATACCTCTTCTCCTTCTTTTAACAAAAGTTGTTGAAGATATGGTCTAAGTGACAATATTATTTATGAATTTTGTGTGTCTCTCCTCCCTCCTTTACTCACTGTATATATAATCCTATTTAAAATGAAATAAAACAAAACAAAAAGTTAAAGAGAGTTGACAAAGAAGAATATCAATTACATAAATATTAGGGATAGCAAAATGGGTCAAGCTCGACGGGCTAGCCCGACAAAAAAAAGCGTCGGGTTAGAGATTTCAACCCACCAGCCCGCAACAACCTGGCTCGCACAACCCACCAACCCACTACAATCCGTTTTTTTTTTTTAAGTAAACCACATGTGTTGTTGCTCACTCACGCACAATAGGTTGTACCTTTGACAAACAAACAAATATAGCTACAATTTGGGTTACCCTCACACATAGATTCTGAACACCACACACCCCTTGGGAGCCACCACCACCGCACGAAAAATGCGAGCTTGGTTCACCCCCACACAGAAATAGACCACCACCATATAAGATCAACCACCACGTGCGATTGACAGATGAGATGGTCATGCGGTGCAAGGGAGAGTGACGCTAGTTCCCATAACAACGATGATTTTGAGAGTAGTGGCAGCCACCACAAACAGGTTTGTTGTGCAAAACTAGTACGAGATCAAGAACACACCACGCGAGTCCAAAGGGAGAGTAAGAACAAGATGCCCACCATAATTTTCCCTAATTTCTCTTTATTGGCGCTAACTTTTTCCTATTTTCTTCACCACTGTTTACGGGTTGTCCTAATTTTACCTTATTTACCCCTAATTTTATTTTTCTCAGATTGAGGTTTCTACATCTGTAATGTGTGTTTATGAATTCTGAATTTTTTTAGTGATGATTTTTGTCTTGATTTACCTTGATTTGCTCTGATTTTGCAATCTCCTATTTTTTGTTGCACATGCATTTCCATTGTGGTTGCATGCTCAAAGAGATTATGCACTTGTGTTTCCATTTAACAGCAAAACATGCAAACAAAAAAGAAAAAAACTCAAAACTAGTATGCCAGCCCGTCAGCCTATCTAGATACGTGACGGGCTTCACTTTTCTATTCGTTTTCATGTCACAACAGGTCGAGATAAAATGGGTCAGATTGACCCGCTTTGTCACCTCTAATAAATATACACATAAGGAAGTGGTTATAACTCATTAAAACTTTATAAATTCATGCATCCAAATACATTTGACCTAAATAAACACTAGTTAGGATTGAAAAACATGATAATTTTAGGAACCTAAAAAGAAAAAAAGACTCTTATGTCTCTTAAAAATGAAAATTAGTGCATACTCTTTTATTACATATGAAGTTAAAAATGACTTTTAATTACTCTTTTACCAATTATATTTGTACGTGTCTAATATTTAAATAATTTACACATAGATGGAAAGGGAAAGAAGTAAAATAAAGAAAATTTCAACTTTTTTACTATAATAAGAAAATTTATTGTACATTTCTTTTCAAAAACAACCTTAAAAGAATATAAAAAAAATTAAGGAAGTACAACTTAAGCCATTTAAACTATTAAAATAAATTATAGTTTTCTTGCTAAAAGAAGTAAAATCTATGATGCACCCATACTTCAATTTGGATCACGTATATGTATATGACATGTGTCCGTGTCTAATACTTTATGATACTTTATCGATACTTATCAGTGAAGTAATGAAGTATCTAATTTATAAAGTCATGGTAAAATTCAATAAAATATTTGAATAATGACAAATTTTAGTGACAAAAAATAATTAGTCATTATATAGTGATCAATTTAAGTACCAATTTAAAAGCTAAAAATTATTTGCAACTAAAATAGTTCAAAACAATTATAATTGGTGTCTAAATTGGTAATTAAAATAGTTTTTTTATTATGAATTGGTTTTTAAATTGGTCACTAACATTAGCTACCAATATTTTGACTACTAAAATAATTGGTCTCTAATTAGAAAATTGGTCTCTAACATATTTTTTGTTACTAAAATTGGTCATTGTTTGAAAGTTTTCGTATAGTGATATTTTTACAATGACAATGATTTTTATTTTTTTATGTTGACAACTTTAGTACATATGGTTTTAATTTGGATTCATA
>Ga0214542_1007475_pt1 | contig 18985 bp, 19 predicted proteins | sample CNSS1metaG_FD_160096 | JGI IMG/M metagenome (GOLD analysis project Ga0214542, IMG submission 160096) | Root nodule microbial communities from cowpea collected in UCLA plant growth center, Los Angeles, California, USA - CNSS1 | ecosystem: Host-associated > Plants > Roots > Nodule | place: USA...
TGTTTTCTTCTTCCTTTAATTGTTCTTGGTTTTCTATGGTTTATGTGCTTTCCATTTCCTTTTTGTTTGAATCAATCCATCATCTTCTTCTCTTGAGCTTTGTGAAAGGAACCTTCACATCTAGATAGCTTGCTATCTTAATGTCCAGTGGGGATTTCACTTAGCTTTCTTAATCAACTCATACCATATTCAATAATCTTAAAAAGGAACAAGTTAATCCTTCATCACCTAGAGCCGTGGTGTTCGTGTTTGCGGTTGGGTTCCTGTACTAGCGTATTCCAGGTAAGGGAAGTTAGAACCCCCTTGTTTGGTGTGATTATGATTTGTACCATTTTAGTCTCTTGATTTTCGAGTTTGATATACTGTGATGGATGCTTGGACTGGCTGGTTTTTCTTGTTTGGTATATGTTTAGGTGTGATGCAGGCATGAATAGTGGGGAGCACTGATAATCTTGCCCAAGCGAGTTTGCCTCGCCTAGGCGAGATGAGTAGAGGCTCGCCTAGGGCTTTCTGCGCGAGCTGTCGCTCAAGCGACCAAAACCTTGTTTTGAGCGAGCTGATGTCTCACTTAGGCGAAGGGGGTCTCGCTTAAGCGAGATTGCGCAGGGGCTACTGTTCTCCTTGTCGAGCTCTCTCCTAGGCGAAGGGGAGCTCGCCTGAGCGAGAGTCGGTCTCGCTTGAGCGAGACCCTCCAGCCTGAGCGAAGAGTTGGGCGAGGATGCGTCCCAAGATGATTTTCCCTCTGTGTTTGGATGTTTAGCTTGTGCTTGGGTTATTGAATGAGTACTCAATGGGAATGATTATGCATGATTTGGGAAAGGATTATATGTGGGGAATTGTGAGCTTGGCTTGATCTTGTATGAATTTTACATGAGGGGTTGGATGCATATATATATATATATATATATATATATATATATAAGTGTGTGGTCACGAATTTGGCATGAGCAACAATGGACCTTGATGGTTGGTAATCCGGTGGCATGGTATTGGTATGAGAGGAAGTACTTTATGCATGGTTGTGAATAACGAGTTGGCATTGATTCATCATGTGATAAATGAGGGTTGGTTACGGAAGTGGGTGTGAGGATTTCTAGGCATGATATCTGTATTTATTTCTTGGCTGTTTGTATATATTTGGTATGGAGTCAGTACGTAATTCCTTAAAGTCTCTAGGTGGGACTTTAGGGTCGTGCTTTAGTGGTCGGGACGTAATTCCATGGCCCCTGTTAGTGGGTGTCCATGGTGGTGCCCCATCTATATATCTTGGTAAGGATTCAAGGTAAGGATCGCATCCTGACACTCTAAGGAGTCAGTTAGTCTCACTTAGAGCGGACTGACTCCTGTGGTGAGAGTAGCAGGACGCCTGAAATTCATTAAGGGCTAACCTTGTGGTGAGAGAAATTGATTCATTGTAACATTTGTAACACATAGCTCGGGGGTGAGCAGAGGTATCCACCACAAGTGCAAGCACTAATGCAGATTTGATATTTTACCTCGCCTTATAGGCCTCGGTTATGGTAGAACCGAAGCCTACAAGGAGGCGGTGACAATTTTGCAATTTTAGCGACCTATATTGCTTCGGTTCTACAAACAACCGGTGTCATAAGCAGCTTTAGGCCTCGGTTCCTTAAGAACCAAAGCCTATTAAGCAGCCCAGAAATGAAAATTTTAAAATTGGCGCCAGCGAGAACACATTTGGCCTCGGTTGCTTTTCGACCGAGGCAATATTGGGCAGTTTTAGGCCTCGGTTGAAATAGAACCGAAGCCTATAACCCTGCCCAGAAACCCTAATTTAAAAATTTCATCAGCGCCGCCCCCTTTGGCTTCGGGTCCCCTTCAACCGAGGCCATTGAGCCACTTTAGGCCTCGGTTTTTTGAATAACCGAGGCCATAAAGCCTGTTAAAATCCCCAAATCGCGAACCCCAATCACTATTCATCTTCTTCCCTAATTCTCTTCCTACGACGAAATCGATCTCCAGATATTCTCTCAAGAAGCTTTCCACCATGACCCAAGGGAGTTTGGTTACACCCATTTGCTTCCCTCCTTTTTTGAGTGTCTCAAACATTTTAGCACCAACATCTTCCAACAAGAATTTTGGTAGCACGGAGCATCCCACTCTGAAGCTTGATGCTTTCATCCCAAAGAAGCATGTCATCACCATTATCTTCAACCCCATCTCGCTTCCTACTATGCAAACAAAAGGGTATAAAAGAACCAACACTATGGCCCTCAGGATCCCTCCCGCTTCAAAGGCCACTAGCATGAAATATCGAAACAAGGAAGAGGATTTCAACAGAGCGGGCTGATGCAATTGTTCCAGACGCTTCCATGGTGAGCGGTGCAGTATTGGCATTCACGGTGGCTCACGAAAGTGCAGGTGTTGCTGGAAGATGAGGCGAGGTGCAGCGATAAAATGGTGGTGCAGGTGGTTACGATTTCCGCTGCTGTTGCGACATCAATGGCTGAACAATGGAGTTCTCGTCACTGCTTGGTGGACTACGCGAAGGATTCACGATGGGTGCTGCCGGCGAGATGAAGTTCGGTCCTATGAATTTTTTTTTTTAAAAAAAATATTGAATCTATGGCTTCGGTCTCTCTGCAACCGAGGCAGGAAAGAGATCTATGGCTTCGGGTAATGACCGAGGCCAAAAGGGGTGCCTTTTGGCCTCGCTTTAATATGCCTCGGTTCTTAAACCGAGGTAGAATCTCGAAAATAACCGGGGCCAAAAGGGGGTACTGCATTAGTGAAGCATCTGCTGAATCCGACTAGGTTATATGTATCCGGATGAGTCAAGTCTTAGTGTATTGTTTGGAAGGTCTTAACATGCTTGTGTGATGTAAGTGAAATGGACTGTGAATATGTATCTGATTACTTTGATGAATTGGTTTTGGCTCTAGCTTACCCTTTGCTTGTTTATTTGCTCTGTATGTTGTTCTTCTACTCTTGCGATGATCATCAATTGATTGATAGGAGCAGATGCGAGAGGCACTCGTGATCAACAGAGGAGAGATGATCCCGCTGCATAGTCTTTTGGGCTGGACTTCATGTTTCTTTTGGTTTTTGTTAGGGCTAGGGCCCATGTATTGCTTGACTCCTTAATACTCTATTTCCTCTTGTTAGACTTTTATCTAGTTTTCTTTGGCATCTGCCTAGAATTATAGGAGTTGTGTTTGAGACCCAGGGCTGTGCTATGGTACTATCTGTGTGTGACGTTACAATAATAATAATAATAATAATAATAATAATAATAATAATAATAATAATAATATTAATGATGATATAATGAAAAACAACGTACACTTAATTTTAAATTTTGAGACTAGTTCTCAATACACTATGACTTACTTGATATAAAGGACGAAACAAAAATATGAAAATATAAGTTAATGGTTCTGTTTAGTATACATCAGACATAATTTGTTATTTTTATGTTAAAGGATACAATGACGAGAAAAAATTAAAATGTTTTGTAACAATGTTTTTATAATTTTCCTTTTCAAGAATTTGATCGACAGCGCATACTTGCAGAAACAAAATGTCTCGTTTACTCTTGAGAGAAAAAATAAAATAAAAAATCAGAGACATCAGTTTACAAATTTTTGAACTTCTGATTATTCTGTCGTAAGATACACGTTGAACTTATTATTGGGCTTTGGTTTTGGTGAAACAGTATAAAGTCGGCACTATGAATGCTACACGTCTTCCCACGGAAAAGCAAGCAACTTAATGGAACGTGATGATGAAGAAAAAGCGATGCAGTGAGAATAATTCCAAAACTTTTTTGTAACATGCTCTTAATACTTTATATTTTTTCTCATTAAATGACAAAATTGTTAATCCCATAGCTATTGGCAAGTGAAAGTAGACCATGACCCAGATCAACTTTACATAAATGTTATATACATATTTTTTAATATTATTATTAATTAATATTTATATTTACTATTATAATAAAATAATAATAAAAATTTACATAAATGTTACTTTTATCTAAGTTTCATTCATAATTTTATATTTTTGTACTAAATTCTTTTAATAAAAAAAATTTTGGTGATATTATTTTTATAATATTTAAGATGTTTAAAGATGTTATCGACGAAGTTTAATCTAATCACTTTTTGTGAGTTTGAAGGTTAAATTTACAACTTTCACTAAAAAAAATGTTCCTAATCACTTTTTGTGAGTTTGAAGGTTAAATTTACAACTTTCACTAAAAAGAAATGGTTGCTGTAAAAATTTATAGCTAACACAAAAATCCGAAGGTAAGACTAATTTGCCTACATCCAATCATTTAATCATATACAACAAAAGTTATCAATGTAATATCAGTCTAAAGTTCTCTTACACTAATAATAAGTATACCTATGAGCTGAATCAAGTTGTTCTTCATCATGTTGTTGCTCTTGTTGATTGTTTTGCACTTCATTTCCTTCTTGTTAAGTATTTGGTGTGTTAGCACAAGTGACCGTAGTGCAGGAATTTGATTAAGCATGTGCATGAGATCATGTGTGATTGATGAAGAATTGATGAGATTCGTTGATGATCAAGCTTGAGATTCGTTGATGATCAAGCTTGGGGTCTGTTGAATCTGGAGCTAACATGAAGATCTCTATGAAGTTTGAATTTTATTTGTAGACTATATGACATAGTGTAGATGTCTTTTATCTTGTGTTTGTCCTTTTCAATATGTTAAAAGGGGTTTTAACAGGTTAAAAGGATTGCTGCATATAGTTCTGGTATGAATATATTCAATCAATTGAATTGTTATTCAATCAATTGATCTCACTTAAGTAAAGTGAAATCAACAGATTATATGGACAAATCAACCTCTTGAATTAACTTATGACCAAGTGATAACGCTGTCGTTGACGCGATCAAACTAATACTACTTATCTATAACAAATTCAGTATTGTTAAGAAAGTAGTCAACAAAATAGAAAGGGTAAAGTAACCAAAGGTCGTCTCCCAACAAACACGGAATTGATTTCTAACAAATTAGTTCTTATAAAAGCTATACAAAGAGTTAGTCAAATAAAATAATAAAAATATAAAGTCTCAATTAAATTTAAAAACCCTTGAACTCATGATCAACATGCATATATAATTAAAATCATTAATTTTTACGTGATTCAAAGATAAAAGACATAGATGAATGAAAATCTCAACAATAATAAAAAGAACAAAGAAATTATTTCATTATAACCTCAGAATCCATAATGAAATTACAATAGAATCAACTCAAGAAGTTTAACACTCCATGAAACATAAAATAAAATAAAAATAGAAGAGGAAATGAGAGAGAAAGAAATTAGGCCCCCTTACGTGTTCCTAAATTCTGAACTGTTGAGCTTGTTTCTTCTACTTCTCCCTTTGTCTCTTTAAATAGGACTTGGACTTGGCTTTTTGGTTGCTAAAATCTCTCAAATATCTTTAAAATAAAGATAAAGATAAATATTTAAAAATATTTGGAGGGATAGTTAGTTTTAAAAATATTTGACAGATATAGTTGGTTAATAATTTATGATATAATTAAATAAATTAATTATTTAAAAATATTTGATAAATTATTACCAAATAATATTTGCATTAATTTTCTCAATAAGCCATTTTCAATCCTATAGTCCAAATTTGCTGAAAAATCCAAAAAGATGAATATTTGCACTTAAACCCTTCTTGTTTGATCAGTCTTTGACCAACTTTGACCAGAATATACAATGTTTGACCAGATTTGACCCTTTGACTGTCTAATGAGGGATTAACACGTGGCAGTGCATTTTCTCTCTCCAGAATTAAGGTTTCTTCGTGGTGGCTGCTTGAAGGTGCGTGGATGAAGCTTGGGTGGTTGTTGTGCTCTCCGTTTCCAGCAAGGTGACCATCGTTGATGGCGCTGCAGTGGAGGTTCTGGTTCGTTCTACGGGCAGCTTGCTCATGGTGGTTCGATGGTTGAAGGCAGCAGTTGCGAGAACGATGAAAGTCTCGTGGTGGTTCTCTAATTGGTTAGTTTAATAAGTGGAGGATTACCACATGGCATGATCTGAGTGCATCTTAGTTTATTAGTGGAAGAAGGGGTGAAAATAGACAAAGGCAGGGGTGTAGAAGTAGGTTTTCTGTAGCAAATTTGGAAAGAGGGGAGTGTATAAGTAATGTATGGGATGCAAAAGTGATTTTTCCAGAACTTGCTGATTTTAGCCTTATTTAAACGTGTTATGTAACTTCACTCAATTTATTTTCCCACCTTGAATGAGCTTAATCTTAACTTTAGCTACATCAACAAACGTTAAAATATCCAAAAATAATTTATGCAGCTAAAAATCACTTTTTAACACATTTTTACCACACAAGCTCAAACAACCCTTACTATCATAATTATTAATTAAATCACTCTTTAAGCACACAAATTCAATTAAATACCCAGAATTAAACATTAAATGAGGAAAAAAATACACACTCATCACCAAGCTATATTAACTGGTTTTTCAAAGAGTGAAGTAACACTTGAGATTTCTGAGTGCGAAAATAGTGAAACGAATTTCGAAAACCATCTCTCTCTGGATTACACATAGTGTTGCTTGTGATTGAAGATCTTTAGATCTTTGAGCGAGGTCTTTTTTTTGTGTTCAAGCATTGAAGGACACATTCTTTGTATGTTGTCATGTAATTTGCTAGTGCAACTATGTTTGATATATTAATTGTAATCAATCTTGTATGCTAAAGCATGTTGTTCGAGTGAGTTTGGTGATTTGCATTTTTCTATCGAACTTCCCTGAATATGATTATGTTGATTTTATATTTCAATCTATTGAATCATACTGTATGAACAAATTCATCTGTTATTTTGTTTTTCCATCAACTAAAATGTGTGGCCTTACAACAATAAACATGTGATTTGTTGGCCAATTGGATTCAAACATAAAGACTTTTTACAAGTTTTAATTTGAGCATATTTTTAAGTGCTCAGCCAATTCAACTACCTCTTTTTTGCTAATAAAGTCCTTTTAAACTTACAATTGGTATCAAAGCGGTTTTTTGAAAGGTATTCAAGTGTGATCCAAAACTATTTTTTGAAAAATGGACGAAAACAAACTTCCTTTGGTTGAAGGTGCTTCTATACATAGGCCTCTTATGTTTAGTAGTATAAACTATCAATTTTGGAAAATACATACAAAAATTTTCATTGAATTAATTGACCAAGAAATTTGGGATGCAATTATAAACCATACATTCTTAATATGATGATAAAGGAGTGTAAGCCATGGAATCAATGGACAGAGGAAGAAAGGAAGCTTGCCCAATATAAATGTACAATAAAGAACATTCTAACCTCCTCATTGAACATGAATGAATTTTTTAGAGTCTCTTAATGCAAAAGTGCAAAAGAAATATGTGGGTTGTACTTGAAGTCACACATGAGGGGACAAATGATGTGAAGAGAGCTAGGAACAATGCTTTGATACAGATGAATCAATTACGGAAGTACAAAAGAGATTCAAAAATATTGTCAGCCACCTTATAGGCTCAGCAAAATATTTTGACAAAGAAGAGCTAAACATCAAAGTGCTAAAGTATGTTGATAGGAGTTTGCAACCTAAGGTCACGACCATCTCAGAATCAAAGGATCTATCTACTATAATTATTTTTGCATTGTTTGGTAAGGTAAGAGAGCATGTGATTCAGATGCATAAGCTAAATGGGTAAGAGTCAAGTGTTAAAAAGGTGGAGAACATAACCTTGAAGACTAACACCAAAAAGAGTGATGAAACCAAGGAAGAGGTGGTTGAATCAAGTGATAATGAGAACTTGAATCTACTGGTTAAAAGGTTATCTCTAAAGGAAACGTAATAAAGGTAATCAAGAAAGCTATAATTCCAAATAAAATGATTCAAATAACACTCCTAGTTTCTCTTGTTAACATTATGTGGCAAGCAAGGACATATAAAAATTAAATGTCCAAACATTAACAAAGAAAAAGTGAAAAGTGTTGATAAGAAAAAAGAGAAGAAGCCCAAGGAAAGACGTGCCTACTTAGGTTGGAAAGATAATGATGATTCATCAAGTAGCTCATCACAAGATGAAAGTGAATAAGCAAACTTGTGTCTCATGGCTGGATATGAGTTATCATCATCAAGCCAAGTAATAAAATGTGACAAGGATGACTTGTGGTACCTTGATAATGGGTGTTCAAGGCACATGACAAGTGACAAAACCAAATTTGAAAAGTTGCACTTGAAGGATCAATGTTTCATGACTTATGGAGAGGAAAAATACTTGGAAATGGAATCATAAGCAATGGATCCTCATTCAATATAACAAATGTGCTCCTAATTGAAGGATTGAAGCAAAACTAGATAAGTATAAACCAACTTTGTGATAAAGAATTTAAAGTTGTTTTTGAACCTAGTCATTGTCTAATCTTTGATGCATGTGGTAGCATAGTGTTGGTAGGGAAAAGAGTCAATAACATTTACTTGCTTGATCTGTGTAATATCCACGAAATTTAATTTTAAATAACAAAATACGAGTAGTGGGAGCCTTTATGGCATTTAATGTTGATTAATGTGACGTGGAAAAGTAATAGCTCAAGTGGTTGAAAGTACTTAGTTATGTTGAGAGAATTTGGGTTCGAGTCCTATGTATGCCATATATGTGATATTTAACTTATTATTATTTTAATAATATGCTGGATCATGATGGGTGATAATATAATCTTAGAATTATAGGAATTATTACGAAACATGAATTGGTTGAATGGTTGTGCAGTGATTTGACATTGGCATGGTTATGGGTTTGAAGCTTGGTGAATCCAAACTAAACTTTCTTTTTGCCTAAAATTTCTTTTGGCATGAATGTGAAATGGCAGATAAACCCTAGCCACCTTAGATAGGCAGAAAGGAAGGTTGCAAAACCACTGAATTATGGTCATTGAACAACCATTAAGCACCTTGCTAATTAATTTTCGTTTTGGTGAGTAAAGGGGTAATTATTGGGTATTAATTGTGGAAGAGAAAGGACTTGGAGTAGAGAGAAACACTGCATTTCGTTAGAGTTGTGGGTAGAAGGTATCCAGAGTGTTCATGCTGCATTGAGGAAGAGTTGTAGAGCTATTGGTTGGAGAGGCAAAGGGAAATGAAGATCACAAAAGAACTCTAGCATTGTCTCTTAAGCAAGGATATCCAGGTTAGGGGAGCTATAACTCGTGGTCTTGTATTTTTAAATTCAAATGCTTGTTATATCGTATGATTGTGCATGAATATTCCTTGTCTTGCTTGAATTTTGAGTTTTTGGAATTTTTTCAGAAACCGCCTGGCGGGCGATGAACTGCTGTTAGGCGACACATGTATTTCTGAGTAATTCTGGGTTTCCTGAAGAGGAACCGCCTGACGGTATGATCCTTAACGCCAAGCGACACATATCTGATCAACCTAGTTCTGGGTTTTTGGCATGAACTGCCTGGCGGTGATGAACACCCTGCCAAGTGATGCGAGTCAAATTGACTCGATTTTGATGTTTTATGTGTTCTAGGTGGATTCTGAACGAGAAGGAATAGAGCATTAATGGTGAATTGATTATTGGATGCTATAAATTAGGAAATTATGCTGTCCATTGGAGTTAATTTGATGAAATTGCTATGAACATTAATTTAGGGTTGGAAATTTGGGGTTTTGATGTCATGAGAATAATTGGTGGTTGAATGGCACTAGGAAATATTAATGGAGGTATTTAGGCTGTGAACTCTTATAATTATAAGTGAAATCACGTGAGAATTGGTAGAAATCTGCAAGGAAAGGAAAAATGAGAAATATTGGGGTTTCACAGGTGCAGAAATTTTTGGAAAATCTCCAAGATTCTATGCACCGCTTGGCGACACTTGGATGGCTGCCAGGAGACAGGTGCAGAACAGTGGAGGGTGCAGATGAGTTGGCAGCGAGGGGAAATTGAGTGAGGGTCAATTGGTGGTATGTAAAAGTATAATTGAAATATGTTGGCTATGGTATTAGGAAGAGTGAGTGATTAATGAAATGAGATGAGAGCTAAAGAATGGATATGAAATCTGTATTGTAATGGTATTGTGGCTAAAGTATAAAATATTGCAGTGGTTGGTATAGGTTCATCATAAGCATAACTAGTCAGTTTTGAGAGTTGACTTAAAGTAATTCGACCAATTGGTGCATAGACGAACATATGGCATATTAAATGATAAGGCAGGGGAATATGGCTGTGGCGGTGTCAAAGATGGACTATTTTGGACCCTGTCAGGAAATGGTAAGTCTTAGTTATAGTTGATATGAGTTGCATGAGGTGAAATATGGGTAAGTCAGATTGATCTTAAGTAAATCAACTTATTGGTATACTTGGATTGGGAACCTATATGGGTGTAGGAACATTGGTAATAAGATAACTAGTAAGAGAATTGATACTCTAGAGGTGTGCAATTACGTGACTGAGGGTTATCAATTGGATGAGGTGCTGCAAAACCAGTACAGTTCGTTGTACCAGTGTGGCGCCTGGCGGCGGGGTACGACCCACCAGGCGATAGCCATTGTTCCAGAGAGTCTTCATGACACAAGGCGCCTAGTGGTGAGGGACGTCCCACCAAGCGATAGTTGCAGAGGCAGTGGGTGTAGAGGTGCTTGGGGCCCGGCGGTACGTGTCCCCCGCCAGGTAGTCTGGAAGTGTGTTACGCCTGGCGACTTAAGAACAGCGCCAAGCGATATAGCAGAGGCATAAACTATGTTTTGCTTAATTTGAATGTGTGTGGTCTACAAGGCTTTAGGTTATACCTTAAACATCTTGAGGTAACATGGTGGTGGCCATATGGTGTGGAATCAAATGATAGGAATTACTTTGGCGTACTTGTATGGTTTATTATATATATATATATATATATATATATATATATATATATATATATGTTTATGTTTATGTAATTGTAAGCTCACACTATCTACTTGTGGTTGGCGATGATCATGTACGCGGTACACGGGAGCAGATGTTGTTGCAAGTGGTTATGGTGAGGCTTAGCAGCGAAATGAGGAAACTCATGGGAAACAGTTTTATTTGAGTTTTTATCGTTTTGTGGTTTTGAATAAAGTTGTAAACCATTATGAGACCGATTTAGTAAATTTATTGAGGTTTAAGAATGTTGAATTTGGAGTTGAGTTTATTATGTAATAATGATTTTAAATTCCCCATGTTTTGGGAATTGAGACACAATAAATGATGTAAATTTTATGTCTCTATTTTATTTTATTAAAAAGTCATAATATCTTGCCGGAATGTTACAATCTACATCATGTATAAAATAACATATAAGTGTTTTCTTTCAAAAAAGGAGGATACATGGTTACGGCATAGAAAGTTTTGTCATATTCACATGTAGCATTTGAATCGATTAAATAGAAAATAGCTGGTTGAAGGTTTACCAAAAACTCAAGTTTGAGAAGGAAAAAGTATGTGAAGTTTTCCAAAAGGGAAAGTAAACCAAAGTCTCTTTTAAACCTAAAAACTATATTTCAACTGGATCTATTTGGACCTTCACGAACCATAAGTCTCGGTGGAAACATTTGTGTAAGACCCGGGAAAATAAAATAAATAAATAAATATTTATTTAATAAATGTTGTAAGACCTAGGAAAATTAAATAAATAAATATTTATTTAGTAAATGCAAGGGCGGGAATCCCTAAGTTAATTAATGTGGAGAGAGAAGACAATGAATAATACTAGCTCAAGTGGTTGAGAATATGTCTTTATTATGAAAGGACTTGGGTTTAAAACTTGTGTGTACCATTAGGGTGTTAATTTAATGATTTTATTATTTTAATAATATGCTTGACCATAGGGTCTGATAATATAATCCTAAATGCATAAGAATTATCAAGAAACACAAATTGGCTTGTTGGTTATGCATTTGCTTGGTAATCAGGTGGATGAGAGTTCAAATCTTGGATAAAAAAAGAATTATAATATTTTATTTTTAGCCTTAGTTAGAAGGCTGGAAGCAATGCCCAAGGGTAGAGGCCAAAGGTAGGACAAGTTTGGTGCAAAAAAGAACGCTAGAAGAACAATTAGAGCGAGATTTCCAAGTAAGGGGAGCTAACTTGGTACAGTCTATGTGAATATGTGATTGTATTTTTATCTTGTAATGCCTAGATATGTTTGACTAAGTAAAATATGGGGATTTTGACGGGTTGGTGTTCAATGAATTTAACAAAGTGTTCTATTGGATTCATGGGTGTATTCTTGTTGAAGTGTAAGAGGCTTTTAACATTTTTTTTTGTTTCTTTGATTTAATATATCTCAAGATTTTAAGATTATTAAATTCTTGGTGTTGACTTGGAGGGGTATTGTGGTTTTATTTTTTTTTACGATGCCAATCCTAGTGCAGTGAGTATAATAAAATTTCAAAATGATTACGTAGATGTTATACCTATAATATTTTGTTAATTGGTAGCAAATGTTGGGTTGGTTTCCTTTTGGTTATTAAAGTATGGTAATGTGATGTGATGTGATGTTAGGAATGATGATTGATTTTTGTTGGTAATGGAGACATATTATATAATAGACATATAGTATAAGTGAATTTTGATTTTTGGTTTTATTTTGGATTAAAGTTGAAGTTTTGGTTTAGTAGCAGTAAGTGCAACTTTGTTTTTTTTTTTTTATTCATAATTGCAAGTTCAATGTAGTATGTGAGGTTTAAAGAGTTTTGGAAATGGTGGTTGGTGGTGCGACTATGTTTTTAGAAATTATGATTGGTGGATTGAGTTTAGGTAATAATAATTGAGGGATAGCTTAATTGGGGTAGAAACATATAGTGACAAGTTGCAGCAGTGAAACTTTAGTTTATATAAAAAAAATGATGTTTTTTTTATGGAACAATATTGTTTCGGTGGTTATTGAGTTTAAGAAAATTTTGGGGCTTCTGAAACATGTAGGTGATAATTTTTGTGGTGTCAAAATTAGATGATAATCAATTATATATTGTTAGTGTGTATGATAGGTATTTAAGGTCCTGGATAATGGATTTTCTTTGTCCAAATAGGTTGAGTATGTAAGACTCGAGAAATTTAAATAATTAAGTAAATAATTATTTAATAAATGCGGGTAGTGGGAAACTTTGTCATTTAATGTTGGGGTTTATGATGTTAAAATGTATTAGCTCAAGTGGTTGAGAGTACTTGATTATATTGAATGGACATGGGTTCAAGTCCAGTTTATGCCTTTGTATGTTATTTTAATAGTTTATTAATTTTAATGATATGCCTAATCATGATGAGTGATTATAAATTCCTATATGTATAGGAATTATCACGAATCATGAATTGCTTGAATGGTTGTGCATTAACTTGACAATGGTGTGGTTGTATGTTTAAACCTTGGCTTATGTGAAATAAGGTTCCTTTTTCCTAAAATTATTTTTGACATGGATGGGAAGAAGCAAAAAACCCTAGCCGTCTAGAAAAGCAATTGGAAGGGCGTGGTTTACAAGGCTTTGATGATATATCGAAGGTCAGCTTACTGGTGTTCCTTGAGTTGTGGCTCGGAACATATCCCTTGAGTTATGGCTCGGGATAGGGGTTAAACACGTGGCATTCCTTGAGTTGTGGCTCGGGATGGGGGATGAACACGAGGAACTCTTGAGTTGTTGCTCGGGTTGGCGAGTGTTGTCGGTGTGAGTGTACGTGTTGTGGTGCGTAAGAATGGGTCCAGTTAGATTGCCCTTGATGAATGTGTATTGTTGCCCTCATTTAATGTTTAATTTTGGGTATTTAATTGAATTTGTGTGCTTAAAGAGTGATTTCATGGACAGTTCTGATAATTAGGCTATTTGAACTTGTGTGATAAAAATGTCTTAAAAAGTGATTTTAGTTGCATAAATTATTTTTTGATATTTTAACGTTTGTTAATGCAGCTAAAGTTAAGACTAAGCTCATTTAAGGTGGAAAAATAAATTGATTGAAGTTACAAACCACCTTTAAATAAGGTTGAAATTAGCAAGTTTTGAAAAAATCACTTCTGCACCCCTTAAATTACATATACACTCCCCTCTTTCCAAATGGGCTACAGGAAACCTACTTCAACGCCTTTGTCAATTTTCACCCCTCTTTCCACTAATTAATAAGAGGCACTCAGATCATGCCATGTGGCAATCCTCAATTTTCAAATATGTCCAACCATATGTGATGAAGGATTGTCTCGGATTTGGGGGTGAATTTCGTCTAGAATGAAAATGGGTATGAACCCTAAAACGAATGGGGAAAATGGAGGACGTCGATTTAGAGGTTTTCGGAACAGGAGGAATTCACGCCACTTGGACGAGATTCCAAGATAAGTGAGGAAGATCCGCCACTTTGAATCAGAGATTCAAAGATAAGGATCGGTGGTTCTAAGGAGAACCTTGAGACTTGAGAGAAAACTCACAGTTTCACAAAACTCAAATCTGAATACAAATGTGTCTCACAAGGGCTTATATACTATGGGCCAAAACACCAAAAGGCGTTACACAACTAAAGGTCCGATAAAGCCCAAACAAAAACATTACAAAAATTATAAAAGAGTTCCTATTTTACGATCTAAGGCTAATATGAGATCTCTTTGAAGGTCTTGGGCATGATTCCATCAACTACTTTGAAATCCCTATGACGATCCCGAACCACGCCTCCATCAATATGTTGCCACATGTCATATATCTACCACTAAACATCTGAGCTAATAGCATGTTGCCACATCATTTCATCTTCACCTCCCAAACCCTAGCCTCCATCTCCATGCTGTCAACCATGTCACTGGACCACAATTGCACGAGAGAACGCGACACACCATCTAAAGCAGTGGCACTTGTGAGTCGCAGCCACGTCGCCGGAGAAGAAGAAGAATAACGCAACAGCGACGCCGTCCACGTTCATAGTGCAACACTAGTACCATCATCTTCGCACAAGCCAATCACGTTGCCAGAGTTTCTTCCTCACGAGCACACATCGAGCAACACCGCGTTCACGTCAGACCATGACGCCAGAGGAGAGAGGACCACAAGAAACCTACGACCATGACGCTGCCTTCGAACCATGGATGTAGCTTCGTGAAACATCAGTGCAGCACTCCAAAATGCAGATCCAGTTTCGGGAACAACCACCATGATAGTCGTCGTCGACTTGCACTTCCAAGCAAGAGCCTCCACCATTGAAGCTTCAATCAGGCACGTTCCTGTCGCACGAGCAGCATACACTTAACGTCGTCAATGATGACCTAACAGAAAGGACCAAATTGGAAAAAAAATTCAAAAAAAGGACCCAATTGAGATAACTTTGAAGTTGAGGACCCAATTGAGATTTTGTAACGAAAACAGGGACCTTCTGTGTGATTAAACCTACTAATAATAAAGAGATACACATTTTTTATGCCCTTTCTTATTTTTACAATTTTATCCTCTTAATTATTAATTGTTAAATTTAAATAATTATTCATAATAAAAAATAATTTGTGAGTTTTATCATTTTACTAATTTTAGTAACTATTTTTTTTAATCAAATAATTACACATGTATAGAGATAAAATAAACAATAAAACAAATAAAAAGTGCAAGTAATTGAGATATGATCCCATAGTAAATGAAAGTAAAACATGTGTCTAACTATAATAATAATCTATAACAATATATATATATATATATACACACACACACACACACACACACAAATATAGGGATGTTAAAAAAATTCGTACCCACGAGTATCAGCGGATAAAACCCGCAACGGGTAGGAAACGAATATTAAAAATGGATACCCGCTACATGCGGGTACGAATATTTTTTATACCCGCATGTTAACGGGGTGGGTACGGTTATCATAGTATCCGTACCCGTGGATATTCGTACCCGTTAAACTTTAAATCACAAAAATATCCTTATATATATATTAGTAAAAAACATTCTAACCTAATTTTTTTAAGCTGCACCATATTGTCTTCTGTCTTCATTCTTCCAGTTTCAAGTATTGGTACGTTGTCTTCTTGCAGGTACGCCCCTTGACATTCTTCTCTTTCCTTTCTTTGAAATTAGACATATACATCAAACCCTATATAGACAGTGACGTTTATGGTATGCTTGTTGTCAAATGATGGAATCAAAATAAGAATACTTGGCACGTGGCAGTCGAGGTTTATTATTTGTTTATTTTGTTTATTTTTCAAGAATCAATTGGAGAAAGTGGACTTGTTGATCAAAGCACTAATTAAAGGATTTTCATTGTGTTGAACGTCATTTTATATTTACGTTTATAATTATTTGAACTTGTATGAATTTGAGTTTATTTGAACTTTATTTAAAATTTATATCAGTGATGTATTTTATTTTATTTTATTTGAATTTATGATTAAATGTTTGTTTTTCAAATAATTTTTTTAAATATCCGTAGGTACCCGTGGATACCGGCGGATATGAAAAAATTAGATGGGTACCCGCATAATGTAAGGCCCATTAAATTCCTTGTTCATTTTTCTGCCCTAAATTAAAAAGGCTGCCCCAAACTTTTGGGCCTAAAGGCTGGCCCAAAGGGAAAACAGACCTTAAGTCTGCCCTAACGCTTTCGTTTCCTTTCACTTCACAGAAAACAGTTCTCCCTTCTTTCTAGAGCAGCCGCAAACCTCTGCTAGGGTTTCACATCCTCTCTTTCCTTGAGCAAAAAGGACTTCATCAATTCGAGTAAGTTAACCTCCCAACTATTTTTCCCCTATTCTAGCTCTGCTGTCTTGGTTTCAAACTGAAGCTTTTCTTTATTGATTTAGTTTCACCTCTGTCCCGCAAATCTACCGTCCCTATGCTAACTTCGGAGTTGTGGTGCTCGCTAGTTCCGTGTAGGAGTCGTGTGCTAGCTTCTTTCCAAGTAAGGGAAGCTAGAACCCATTCATGTACTACATTTTACTGTTGTTTTTGCTCTTCTGCTGAGAGTCTCTGGATGATACGGTGTTCTGAATGCTTGGGGTGTTTTACTGTGTGGCTTTGGTTTGGTATGAGTGGCTGTCGTAGGGAAACAGCGGCGAGATTTGATAATCTCGCCCAAGCGAGCCTGTCTCGCCTAGGCGAGATGAGCAGAGGCGCGCTCAGACCTTTTTCCACGATGGGTCGCTCGGGCGACCTGCTCAGTTTTGAGCGAGCGAGTGTCTCGCTCAGGCGAGGGGAGTCTCGCCTAAGCGAGAATGCGCAAAGGGTCACTATTTTGTATGTCGAGCTCTCGCCTAAGCGATAGGAGCTTACTTGAGCAAGAGTCCTTCTCGCCTGAGCGAGGCCCTTCAACATGAGCGAAGAGCTGGGCGAGACTGCGTATTGGTTTGGCGATTTCTCTATTCTTGAACGTATGGCTTGCATTTAATTTGATTATTATATGATGGTGTGAGCGAAAGGACTATGCATGTGTGGGAGGGTGTATGAGTTATGAATGGTGAACTTGAATGACTCTTGCCATGTGATGAATATGGAATGATTGGTTATGAAAATGGCATGATGATGAGATGAATTGAAATACTACATACAAGGATGGATTACGAGGAATTGGGATGGGTTTGACCTGGAACACGAGAGGAATTGGCTATAAAGGTCGATAATATATATGTCTGTATGAGAAATGTTATTTGGCTGCTTGAATATGTTTGGTCCGTGTCAGTGCGTAATTCCTTGGAGCCTCTAGGTGAGACTTTCAGGGACGTGCTTCAGTGGTCGGGACGTAATTCCATGGCCCCTGTTAGTGAGTGTCCATGGTGGTGCCCCATCTATATAACTTGGTAAGGATTCAAGGTAAGGATTGCATCCTGACGCTCTAAGGAGTCAGTTAGTGTCACTTAGAGTGGACTGACTCCTGTGGTGAGAGTAGCAGGAGGCCTGAAACTCATTAAGGCCTAACCTTGTGTGTGAGGGAATTGATTCATTGTAACACTTGTAACACATAGCTCGGGGGTGAGCAGCTCGGGGGTAAGCAGAGGTATCCACCACAAGTGCAAGCATCCACTGAATCCGACCAGGTTATATGTCTTCGGATGAGTCGAGTCGAGTCTTAGTGTATTGTTCGGAAGGTCATAACATGTTTGGGTGACGTATGTATAGTTGACTATGATAGTATATGTGATTGCATGATAAAACTGCTTTTGGCTCTAGCTTACCATTTTTTTTTGTTGTGTGTTCTGCTGTGTGGTACTCTCTTTTGCGATGATCATCAACTTGTTGATGTGAGCAGATGCGAGGAACACCCGTGGTTAACAGGGAGGTGATGGTTCCGCTGCGTAGCCCACCTGGGTTGGATGCTACTGTGTTGGGCTTTTGGGATGAAGGATTGACCCCAACCAAGGATGGAGGCACATGCTTAAAAAGACTAAGCATGTTTAGAAAGGAAGTTCATTAATCCTTCATCCCTTTCATTTGTGTTTGTTATTTTTGATTCCCAAAGTTGACTTAGTTAAATCAACTTTAGTTGACTTGTTGACCATTTACTAGGTTTGACTTGTTGACTATAGTTGACTTGACTTAAACCAACATGCTAATCTATGTTTATTTGCTTTGTAGGTTAATTAGGAGTAAGAAAGCAACGCTAGGTGGCGCATGGTGATTGGGGAGCATAAATGATGTGGAGGAGAGGGTAAAGCAAAGGCATAAAGCATAAAGTAAAAGGCATAAAATAAGTGTACCTATGTACCTTTGGTCTCCTTTGTTTTTAGCACACTTTGGGGCCAATTTTTAGAGACATATGAGACACATTCTTTGTCTCTTTTTGTGCTAGAACAAAATTAGCCTTGCACACACCATAGTTAGCTCTTTTGTCTCTCATTTTTTGTAACCTTATTTGACCTAGTTTCTAGAAGCTAGGGTTAGGTTTTTGTAGAGACATCCTTAGGTATCTTTTATTTGCTTTGAGGCCCCTAAACTCATCTATATAAGGGGTGCTCCTAGACATGTAAAAGGGTTGAACATTTTGAAGTAAAAACACTCTTGTGTCT
>Ga0214542_1007476_pt1 | contig 18984 bp, 10 predicted proteins | sample CNSS1metaG_FD_160096 | JGI IMG/M metagenome (GOLD analysis project Ga0214542, IMG submission 160096) | Root nodule microbial communities from cowpea collected in UCLA plant growth center, Los Angeles, California, USA - CNSS1 | ecosystem: Host-associated > Plants > Roots > Nodule | place: USA...
TATATATATATATATATATATATATCTTAGCATTACCTAAACATAACAAAATTTAATATTATAACGGTGGTAAGGTTTATCATATATATGTAATTATTCATGAAATATTACAAAAATATGTATTTTGTATAATATTAAGAGTTCTACATCAAAATAGAAGATTATCTATATTTTTAATATCTCTTAAATATATTAATATAAATTATCCACTAGTATATCTTTAGAAGATCCCCCAAATTTTACGAATAACTCTCACTAAGCAGGTTCCCCTTCTACTTGTACAATAGGTACATATAAAAGAAAAATAAAAATGTGAAAGGAGTGAGGTCTTTATAAGCCTTAAATATTAATCTTAATAAATTGAACAAACAATACAGACACTGGGAATATGATAGAGTCGTCAAAGTGGGTCAAAACCCGTGGGCCAACCCGGTCCACCACGGGTTCGGGCTAGGTTGGGTTGAAATTTTTTTACAAATTTCAGTACGGATCAATTTTTGACCCGGTCCACCAAGAACCCGGCTCACTCAGGTTGAACCCATGGCGAGCCGGGTTGGCCCACCAACCAGCATGGTCATACATTATGTTGGGCTTTGCAATATTGAGTTTTTTTTTTACCAAACACATTGGTGGGTTGGCAAATGGAAACCTAGCTTCAACTACAAGTAGTAAGGAGATTGACGTTGCATCTCAACTCAACGATCAACATCAATTGCAACTCAACAAGCAGATAACTTTTCATCCATCACTTACTGTTGGCTTGTTTTTTTCTTTTATTCTTCTAGTATTATTGATTATATAAGCAATTACTTTATAGCCTCATGTTTTCTTTCCAATCATAATTTTCCCTATTTTTCTTTTCAGTTCAAGTGTTCACTAAACAATTAGGGTTCATGCTCTGCTCTGCATCATGTACCTTGTTGATCTACTGAGGCTGCTCTGACGACAAATCCAAGGTACAATTAGTTTTCTGAAAGAAGTACTTTGCATTCAATAAACGACTGGGTCATTCTTTTTTGTTTTCATTTTTCTAGTACATATAATGCTTGTATGCTTACCATGTCATGGATTTGAAATGCTTGTGGGTCCTATTTACACTGTTAGAACTACATAAATAATCTTTGAATATTACCCACGTGAAGTGCAGGCAAAGGTCTTCTTTAATCTTTGAATATTAAAAAGTATAAACAATAATATTATAATATTGTAAAGTTAAGTAAAATATTATAATATTGTAAAGTTAAGTAAAATATTATAATATTGTAAATTTAAGTAAAATATTATAATATTGTAAAGTTAAGTAACTGTGAAGTATATGCAAAGTGCATGAACGAAGTTCATTTGGTGAAGTGAAGAAAATGTGAACTTCGTTAGTTTATATTCATTGGTTGGTTATTTTATTACAAAGAAGAGAGACTATAACGCTTAAATCCTTGAACTTCATGCAAGGGTCTGAAAGAATTAAGTTATTACAATTTATAATAATTAAGTTTATAGTTTTAAAGTAAGTTATTTATTATGTATTTATTGTTGTATCCCTTGCAGGACTCTCGCCTCATCTACAAGCACTTTGCAACTCTTTATTTCGTATTCATTTTTGTCCAAGTATGATGAATATCACCCTAAGAGGCTTTCATCATGAGCAAATGGCCTGACCCATTTTTAGGTTTTATGCTTTTAAATACTTAGATAATTGTATAAGTTTCACGGGCTTGTATTCTGGCCCACACATTTAAGTGTTATTTTCAATATTTTCTTTGTAAAATGTTTTGGTACCATGGATCCAAGAATCCATGAGGAGTGGCTGCATGGAAGATCTGCAACATTTTCACATCAACATACCATTCCAACATCAATGAGTTTGGGCCAAAACTTCAATATTTGCTAACAACCCAATCACATCTTCTATGTTAACCCCTTTGTATCCAGCAGCGCAGATAACACGTGCCTCAACTTTGTTTGGGCCATCAAATTGAATCAACCAAATGACATCAATGTGTGAAGACAACGCTCATTCTTGCATCACAAATGCATCCAACCTTTCTCTCGTCTTAGAAACACGAGAGATGCCTTTCCTTCATGTGTTCTACACCTAGGGTTCCACCTTTCCTTCATAGCAGCTCATCCTACCTTCACGCATTCCCTTCCATAGGGTTCATGAGTCACGTTTTTTTGCCGTTAGGATTGATAGACAACTACCTTATTCTTTCCCTTCTCTATTAACGTTTTCCTACTGCCTTCACCTATAAAAAGGCGTGCCAACCTTTTGTATCGATTAGCTTCGATGAATAGTGCTAGGTTTATCCCCCATTTGCCAGCTCACCTATCTAGTTGAGGTTTTACCTCTTAGGGTTTCCGATTAAGTGAGAATCTGAAAGGTTCCCCACTGGAACGAGAAAGAATCATTCTTTCCAGTAGAGATTCGAGCCTTCCGCTGCATTTCGAGCGCGATTCCTCGTGGATCAATTGGTGTTCCATCGATTGGAGCAGACATTCGACGTTTCCACGACAGAGCAGCCTCATCAAAGTTGGAATACAATTGTGTCTAATATTTCAAAGAAATTTCGTGAACACAAGGAAATGGTGAAACCTTCAATGCATAAATCTCATAGCCGAATTTGTTTGACATATTATTGTTGGACTTCTATAAATCAAGAAGGATTTATTTGTTTGACTACTCATTTTGTTGGTGCTAGTTGGAAGTTGAATAGTAAGATCATTGCCTTTTGTAAAATGGAACCTCCACATACCGGTCATGATTTTGCACAAAAAATGTTTGCTTTGTTGCTTGATTGGGGAATAGATAGGAAGATTTTTTTCTATCACATTAGACAATGCTAGTGCCAGTGAGGTGTTGCAAAAAAATGTGTGAGCAATTGAAGTTGCAAAATAGTTTGATATGTAATGGTGATTACTTTCATGTAAGGTGTAGTGCACATGTACTGAATATTATTGTTCAATAGGGTTTAATGGTGGCTTATGATGCTTTGCATAAGATTAGAGAGAGTATCAAGTATGTGAGAGGATCAGAGGCAAGAATTGTATTTAAAGAATGTTATTCAAGTAAGAGATATTGATACCAAAGTAGGTTTGAGAATGGATGTTTCTACTAGATGAAATTTTACCTATCTTATGCTTGGGAGTGCAATTAGATATCGACGTTCCTTTGGATGCTTGACTATCCGTGATAAAAATTATGTTCATTGTCCATCAAATGATGAATGGAAAAGGGCTGGAAAAATGTGAGTTCTTGAAGCCATTTTATGTTATCACTAATTTGATTTCAGGTTCTTATCCAACTTTTAATCGTTACTTCATGCAAGTTTGAAAAATTCAATGTTTGTTGCAAGAAAATGCAAAAAGTGATGATCCGAAGATTAAAGATATGTCATTGAGTATGATGAACAAGTTTAATAAGTATTGGGATCATTATTGTGACATTCTTGCTATTGGGGCTATTCTTGATCCACGGATGAAGTTTGAAGCAATTCAATTTTGTTATTCAAAGATTAATCATTCTACTTGTGAATAAAAGATTAATATTTTAAAGGATAACATGTATACGTTGTTTGAAGAATATGTGAAATTAAATCCAAATGAGTCAAACAGTTCAAGTTCTCAAGTTGCCCATTCAACACAACTTGCTTCTTTTACAAATGATGAGCCAGTGATGGATGTATTTGATGTAAGTTTTTAATTCTCAAAATAACTTGCTTTGTTTTGTTACTTACTTACGAATGCCATTAATTTTTTCTCATATTATTGTAGGGATATGTTGATTATTTGAGCCAACATGTTAATGACACATGAAGATCTGAATTGGATATTTATTTAGATGAAGGGAATCTTGATCCAAATGTTTTTGATAAGTTGGATGTATTGAGCTATTGGAGGGATCGTCGAGATCGTTATCCAAACTTATTTAAGATGGCTTGTGACGTGCTTAGCATTCAAATCACTACCATTGCTAGTGAGTCTGCCTTTAGTCTTGGTTCTTGTGTGCTAACCAAATATCATTCTTCCATTCTTCTAGAGAATGTTGAGGCACTCATTTTAACTCAAAATTGGTTGCATGGTTTTGAACTAACAAGTAACATTATTGTTAATATTGTGAAATTAATTGAATTATTTATTACTTTTAGTCTTTGAATATTGTTAGTTAACATTCTTTTTTATTGGAGATGGGGATAAAGAAGATGCTTCAAGAGATGAAAATGTCGTAGATTTATTCATTCAAAACTCTAATATTATAGTTAGATAAGTGACAAGAATGCTTTGATCTTAGATAGTAATTTGTATTTTTTTTTAATTTATTTTGGTTTGTATTGGAGTTTAACATAATTTTGGATTGTATTTAGATTGTATTGAAGTTTATTTAAATTTTAATTTGAATTATAATTTATGACTTGAGAAAAAAATTATATTTTATTTTAATTAAGAGGGCTAGTGAGCCAACCCGTTAATCCACCAATCCGTGATGAGCCAGGTCGAGTTCAAATTTGTTCGACTCACTAATAAGTGAGCCGGGTTGGGTTGGTCCACTAAGTGACCCACTCGTGGTGGGCCGGGCCAAGCGGTCCATTTTGACAACTCTACAATTTGACTTACAACCACAAGACTCAATCTCATTTTATCAGACATATGGATCCATATTCCACTTTTGATGGCCCACTATGAACATCAAAAGTTATTTTGGGAAGTGATTAGGTAGTTGAGTGTTTCTCATAAAAACATTGGTACAATCATAATTATTTATTTCTCAAAAATATTAGTCATTTATAGGTCCATAAAAGATATATATTCACTACCTAACCTTGGTAATGCTAAGCAGGTACTAGATAGTTTCAAGTTTGGCTTATGAATATCCTAGTTCAGGGTGTAGTTCTGAACTATCATGATACTCACCTACTTAGTAAAACTTTGGGATTGGCTCACGACTAAATGGTTGAGCCATATTCGAATGTTTTTTTCTCAAAACTTATTTTGTTTTGCTTTAGTCACATAAAAAAAATACAAACTCAAAAAATATTTTTTCCTGTGAAAGATATTGGACTAAAAATTTAATGATTTTAGAGATACCTTACTTGATGAGGATACACACATAATAATTGCTATGATACACATATACAATATGAGTATTAAATATAACACGTATCTAATACAATGATTCGTCTTATCTTTAAAAAATATAGGATACAATACGTATACTTATATAGAAATTATGTTATTCTTAAATCTCAAAATGTTTGGAATTATTGTTGTGTTTAAACACTTAATTTTATAATTTTTATGATTTTATAAACTTTATAATACGTTAAAATATTTTATTTGTTATTTTTAATATTTTAAAATTCAATTTATATTTTATTTAAAATTATTTTTATTTAGTGTGATTACTATTTGAAATTCAATTTAAAAATCATTTAAAATATATATTGTCAGATGTTAACACACTAATAAAAAGTAAAATGCGGATGTTTGAAATAAGAATACGTGATTGAGTTAGTTGAAAAAGGAAAAATAAAACTAATCAGTCAGATAAATACGTGAAGGTTAATAACCTCTTATTTTTAAATAATATTTTTCTTGTGTGTTGATAACTCTAGATTGCACGAATTTTGAACGTATTTCTATGTAACCTTACCCAACGTGTCTATGCATCAGTGAATAATTGTCTCTTTTCCTTGAATATTTTCGAAGATTGATATTATGGTTTTAGTCTATTCTATAATATGTTTTTGTAAGGATTACATGTCTTTCAACTTGAATTTTGGTTCTAACACAAAAAGAATATTAAATACCGATTAGAAAACTTTATTGGCAAAATAGAATTTATAAATAAATATTTTCATGGTAATATCCATTAGAATTTTTATTATCAACAAAAATATTCATCACTAATGAATTTGTTAATAAAACTTGTCGGTAATTTATAATGTGTATTATCGATAGATATTTCAGTCGATAAATTTCATCTGTAAAATAGATGTAAAAGTTTTCGCTTTAGACTTTGATCATGTTGTTTAAAATATGTCGGTCAACATCTTGATAATGATTTTTTTTTTTAAATTAAATTTTTGAAAATTCATTGGTAAATCTATCAGTAATTCAATCTTCTTTAAATTTGTGGTAACTTTATTCTATAAAACATTCACTGGTAGTTTTGTCAGTAAAATGGACATTGATTTTCTTGTCAAATCTAACTAAATATTTGTTATAAATTAATTATAAATGAGCCAGAGAAAGAAGAGAACAAGAATGTGAAAGAGGCAGTGGAGGAGGAAAAGGAGGAGATGGTAACAACAAGGCAATGATAGAGGTAAGGAGACGACAAATGAAGCGAATCAACAATGACAACAATGGAGGAGTGAGAGGAAGAGATCGAGGAGGAAGATGAGCAGAAGAAAGAAAAGGAAAAGGAGGAAGAGGAAAAAGAAGAAAAAATGAAAAGGAGAGAGAAAAGGAAGAGGAAAAAGAAGATTCAGTTGCGATATTGTCCGATAATTAAAAATTATTAGTAATTACCAATAGATATTTTTTGACAAATAGTTAAGAACAAATTTTGGTCATTGCTAACCATTAACAAATAGTATTCTTTAACTTTTAAGTATTTTTTAATCGAATGAAACTTTTGTAATAACTCACTCTGTGAAGTAGCCTTATGAGCCTAATTTGTCATTCCTTTAAATGTTTTCTTGCTATTTTGTGTTAAGATCAGAAATAGTTTGTACATTATTGTAACTGTAAGGCCCACTTTTTCTGCCCTAATTTAAAAAGGGTTGCCCCATTTGAGTTGGGCCTAAGGGCTGGCCCAAAGGGAAAAACAGACCCTAAGTCTACCCTAACCCTATCCCTCTTACTCACTTTCAGAATCTGCCCCTTTGTTCTAAGAGGTGCAACCGTTACTCTACTAGGGTTTGCTTTCCCATCTCAGACCAGTTCGCTCGAAACTCATTTCTACTCAACTTCTAAGCTTTTTCCTAGAGCTGTTGTGTTTCGTGGTTGGTGTCGGAGTACTGTGCTAGCTTATTCCAGGTAAGGGAAGCTAGAACCCTTTTCTGTTTCATGTGCTTGTCTGTTGTCTGGTTGGTGTTTCGTGATTCTTGAACTGGTATGCTACTGTGAATGCGGGGAAGGGTTGGTAATATTGCATATGCGTAAAATATAACTGATGCAGGTGCGGACAATGGCGAAGTCTGATAATCTCGCCCAAGCGAGCTTGTCTCGCATAGGCGAGACTAGCAGAGGTTTCGCCCAGGATTCCTACGCGAGGGTCGCTTAAGCGAAGAGTCTCCGTTTTGAGCGAGATGCATTCTCACTTAAGGGAGGAGGGCTTGCCTAAGCGAGACCCTGCAAGGAGCCACTATTCCCACTCCTCGAATTCTCGCCTGAGCGAGGGGAGTCCGCCTGAGCGAGGGAAACCTCTCGTCTGAGCGAGTATCCTCATATTGAGCGAGAGTTGGGCGAGGATGCACCCTGTACTGTTTTCTTCTATGTTAATTGGGTGAATATCACATGTAGGACTGGGTTATTGTGCTAAAGTATGTTCTGAATGTTTATGCATGAGGGATGTGCTTCATGAGTTATGAATTGAGTGATTTTGTATGCATGAGATGGTAACATTGAGATTTATGAGTTTTACATGATGTGAGTATGATATATGTATGAGGTGATTCATGGAATTGAAATGATGAGTTTGGCTTGAGTTCGACATGAGACACGAAAGGGTTGGTATCAATATGGCATGATAATGATATGAGACGGAGTTCCATATTCATGGTTCGAGAATAATGAGTTGGTATGGTTTGGCTGGGAATACGAAAGAGGTGAATTATGAGAAACTGTATGTGATGTATATGTATATATGTGTATACGCATGTTGAAATCGTTTGATTGATTAAGAATGTTGGTACGTGTCAGTGCGTAATTCCTTGGGATCTCTAGGTGAGATTCTCAGGGTCGTGCTTCAGTGGTCAGGACGTAATCCCATGGCCCCTATTAGTGGGTGTCCATGGTGGTGCCCCATCTGTATAACTAGGTAAGGATTCAAGATAAGGTTGCATCCTGACACTCTAAGGAGTCAGTTAGTCTCACCTAGAGCGGACTGACTCTTGTGGTGAGATTAGCAGGAGGCCTAAAATTCATTAAGGTCTAACCTTATGGTGAGGGAAAATTGATTCATTGTAACACTTGTAACATATAGCTCGGGGGTGAGCAGAGGTATCCACCACAAGTGCAAGCATCCCCTGAATCCAACCAAGTTATATGTATCCGGATGAGTCAAATCGAGTCGAGTCTTAGTGTATTGTTTTGAAAAGTCATAACATGCTTGAGTGGTGTATGTATAATTGACTGTGAAAGTATATCTGACTGCATGATAAAACCATTTTCGGCTCTAGCTTACCCTTTTATTATTGTTGTGTGTTCTACTGTGTGGTACTCTCTTTTGCGATGATCATCAACTTGTTGATGTGAGCAGATGCGAGGAACACCCGTGGTCAACAGGAAGGTGATGGTTCCCCTGCTTAGCCTTGGGATTGACTTCTGCTTTTGGGCTTTTCTTTAGGACTATGGCCCATGTACGTTTTGCTCTTTAGTATTCTATTAAATTTCGTTAAGTCCTTGGATTCTTGGTTGTATCTGGCATCATGGTGTGCCTTAGTTTCTCCTAGCTTTTTGGATATTGTAAGGAGTAACGTCCATACTCCAGGACCTGTCTCTAAATTTCTATTTGTGTGGCATTTCATTTAAATTAAAGTTATTATTTAAATGGGGTGTTACATTTATGGTATCAGAGCAGTTCGTCCTTAGGATGACCTGAGGTTGTGGGTTTGTCATGCCTCGCGGGCGAAAGTAGTCATATCTAGTCAAGTTTGTCAGTGAAACCAAAAGTTTTGAGAACAGAAAACGCCTTGATAAAGTAATGAGGGTGCACACTCATGACTAGATTAAAGGTTGTTTTCCTTCCTAATTCTAATGGTTTGGGAAAGAAGGGTGACAAACAAGAGGGTTGGTTGTCTATAAGTGATAGGGTGTTGCTTTGTAGGATCTAGGTTGTCTTACTACGCCTCTGTGCTTTGTTTCTAGTGTCTACAGAGATAAGAGAATGCGGATTCAATGTCAACTTGGCCTGATCATCTTTATAAGCGTTGAATGGGGTCTCTAAGACGACGTCTTGCCTCAGAGATAGAAAGTCGATGTACGATGTATATAATTGAGTAAGGATAGCTAAGTTTTGGGTTGATAAACCGGAAAAGATGCTAGAGTTCACAAAATCACGTTTGGGCAGAGGGAGCTTTAAGGATAGACTCTCGAGAAGCAATACTACAAGTTTTATAAAAAAGAGTCGAATCCAAAGATTAAGAACACTGAAAGGTATCAGTACATGCAAGCCCGCAAGCCCGCGCGGGCTCGGCCCGCAGAAAAAAAAAACTTGCACTTGTGTATATTAATTACTTTTTTTATGGACTCTTGCATTAACATTTCAAATTCTTGTATAACTGGAAAAGACAAGTATTATGTAACTTTTAATGTGCTAAAATTTAAAGAATACATTGTGTATGTCATAGTATGAATATGATGAAAATGTTGAATTATCAATTTATCATCTAATTCCCCAAAGCCTTTACTTAATTTTGTGAACTTCTTAAAATTTTCCAATTTTTAAACATTGAAAGTTTTATCATAAAAAAATAAATAAATAAATAAAAAAGCGGGCCGGCCCGCGAGCCCGCGGGCCAGAGTATGTGGCCCGCATAAAATGTGCGGGGCGGGGCGGGCCGACCCGCGATGTGCGGGCCTTATGCGGGGCGGGCCTAAACAGGGCCGGCCGGCCCGCATTGCCACCCCTAAGGAGAAATGTCATTGAATATAGTCATATGGTCACACCTAATGCTTCTTGGAGTGGTGGAAGAGGAACAATAGGCAAATTCTAAGCTGCAGGGAGTGGAGAGATCGCTTAGCAACGAGCAAGCTAAGAAGGGAAGAGACCGTGAAGTGCGAAGAGATGGCAAACCTCTAGTGAGAGGCTGAGATGGATAAGAGGTTCATATTAGAATTAACAGTCAGCAGGTGGAAAGGGGTCTTTTCAACTTTGTTAATGGGATGTTTCAAGGAAAAGTAGTTCCCATGAGCAAGACATTTGACCTTGGGTATAAAGTGGAAGGTTTCACGCACCAGAAGGAAGGACACACCTTTAAAGGTTATTCTCGTATGGAAGGACAACCCAACTGACGTCGGAGCACAATGATGAAGGGGGTGAAAAGAAAAGTTTTGAGTAGTTGACATGGTGTCTACAAGGGTTGATGCTAAAGTAATTAGCACGAATAAATCTCATCCAGAGATGCACCTTACAAGGTGATGCTTGGACTAAGAGCCGGTTTTCTTGGGATCGTGTACTCCTTGATGTCGCCAGTATGGTAAAGAAGTCATAGTTGCCTTAAGAAGGGGCTGAGGTTGAGACGATGGTTTTGCTACAATTGCGACCAAGTGGAGACTCGCTCGGGTGTGTGGTGCCTTCGTGGTGATCAAAGTATTTAAATTCAAAGCCAATTTGAATTGTTTCCTTTACAAGGTTGGGACATAATCTCAAGAGTGAATTGGTTGTTTTCTTAATCTCATTCTTAGGAGATGCGATCTCCAACGAAGTAGTATCCTTTGATTTGAAGAGATATGTCAGTGGTGGTGTAACAAGTGTGGATCAAGCTGAAAGATGAGGGCAGGGTGTCATGTGACTCAGAGTTAAACGATAAAGGCAAGCGAAAAATAAACGCAAGGAATCTCAATGGTAGAAGAGTTATAGATTTATTTTGAAGTAAACATTAGAATTTTCGCTTTAGAGTGGTGATGTTCCCTTTTGCATTTGGGTCTGAAGTCAAACTTGTGCTGATAGTTTCTAATTGGAAGCTTTATGCAAGGATTGTGAAGTAAGAGAAACAAGTGAAAGAGTTGTTGGAGACATAATGGTATAAACTCAGTATAATCACCAGGAGGACTGTTAGTTTGGTGAATCTTTAAAGAGAAGTTGTGGTGTGTCAAGCCGTTCAGGAAGAGTATTGACTAAGGTTGGAGTGACTAATAAGGAATATGGTTATAAAAGGATAGATACATTGTTGAGAAAATGAAACGCTGAGGCTATCAAAAGAGGAGTTTAAAGGGTTCTGCAAGTTTTATAGGGGTCTCGAGGAGGATTTCTCAACGACGATTGCTTCCTTGTCATGGCGGACATGAAGGGATCATTATTTTGAGTAAACAAACAAGTGAGCTTGGGTATAGATCAAAGTAGCGCAGCGGATGGTGGCAGATGATGCTTAGAAATGATAAGAGGTGCGTGAGAAGAACTATCTTATTCAAGACCTAGAGATTTCTACGAAGACCAGTTCTTTAAAAACATCAAAGGTTTCGTTCTTGTGAGTATCGAGTAAAAGTGTGCAATGATAGTTTAGAGTTGGCTGGGAATACGAAAGAGGTGAATTATGAGAAATTGTATGTGATGTATATTTATATATGTGTATACGCATGTTGAACTCGTTTGATTGATTAAGAATGTTGGTCCGTGTCAGTGCGTAATTCCTTGGTATCTCTAGGTGAGATTCTCAGGGTCGTGCTTATGTATAACTAGGTAAGGACTGACTCTTGTGGTGAGAGTAGCAGGAGGCTTGAAATTCATTAAGGACTAACCTTGTGATGAGGGAAAATTGATTCATTGTAACATTTGTAACATATAGCTCGGGGGTGAGCTTCGGGGGTTTGGGCAAGGATTCTTGGTTATATCTGGCATCATGGTATGTGACATTTCATTTAAATTAAAGTTATTATTTAAATGGGGTGTTACATTAACATTGAATAATTTATATACTATAATAATAATTTATTTGGTTAATGAAATCTTTAAAATGATTTTCTTAAATTTTTTTATCTATTAGTTAGACAGTTTAATCTAATTATCCATAATAAGAATCTTCAATACCTTGTTTGTTCAATTAATCTTTAATACCTTATTTGTTCAATTACACTTTTACCCGCAAATGCAATATAAGCGTTTGGTTCGGCAATAATGATATCTTCCAACATGTCAAAACTAGCTGTCACCCCACCTATAGTAGGAGAAATAAGTATCAATACATTAGAATAATTTTTGAATTGTTTGATAATAATATAAAGTAAGTTATTCCAACATTACAATGTTAAGTTATTAAAAGGAATATTTAATTAATTTGAAAATCTTACAACAAATACAACATAAATACTTAAATAGTATTTTAGTTAATGCATCTCATTCAAAACATTTTTTCTCAAGCAACGTTATTTATATAAAAATTACATCATTTACTCAATGAAAAAAATTGTTCATCAACATTACTCGATTACAATCAACATTTGTAACCAATTCTAACGTGGATTGCATAAGGTGAACTTTGTTTAAATAAACTCAAGGTTCAGTTGGCAATTAGGGGGATCAATTTAGCAATTGCCACTTTTTTCTTCACCCTCTTTTGCAATTTTCTGAACACTCAAGTGCACATTTTCGTCTCAAGTTTTATTATAAAAACATATTACATTCAAAATCCAAACCTAAATCACTTTTTACTATATACACACACCACTGTATTCCATATGAGCGATTATCAAAATCACCTTTAACTCCAATTTAAACTCTCTCAAATAGTGTTTTCCAACATTTCATCTAGTAAACAAAAGATAGGAATTAAACAAAAAAGACAGCATTCAAAATTTAATATTGCTTTGTAGTGTAATAAAGAAGCACTATATCTTAAACTCTAGGACAATCTTTCTACCCACTACAAAAAAAGAAGTTACATTGACATCAGCTTTGGTCCATTGTCTGGCATACCCATCCCTGCAGCTAATTCGGCATCAAGTTGAGTATGTGGTGCAGGACCCATCATTTGTTTTACACTACACAATCAAACCGTAATATTAGAACCAATATCATTCTACTACAATATGTAAATGCCAGTGTGCTTGCACTTCAATTGACATATATGTTGCCATGTTATGAGTTGGAACAAGTATAGAACATTTTGATGATAAGCGTGTTGATAGAATTCCTCATTAGCTAAAATAACAGAGCCACTTAACTTCATTATATATATATATATATATATATATATATATATATATATATATATATATATATATATTTATATGTGTGTGTGTGTGTGTGTGTGTGGGTGTGTCTTCACTTTTCCAATAATGTACAAGCAGGAAAAGGGCAATTCGAATTCACACCTTATATTAATATAATTTATTAGTATAAGCAGGGAAAGGGCAAGCTAAGGTAATAATTAGGACTGAGGTAAGTAATTAATCAAGCTATTCAACATGCATGACTTGGTTAACTATTTTCCATCCATAATCTATACCGAGTCATCCAATTTGATCATTCCTTTTAAAACAGAGACTAGAAGAAGGATCAATTTTATTTTTATTAAAGTTCCAAATGCAATTTCTTTTATCTAAAGAAGCTTGAATTTTCTAGTATTATGTTCAACTACACTCAATTCTTATTAAGAAGCAAGACTTGTTCCTTTCATAGTGTCCATCAGCTTTATATGTTCACATATCTGAAAGCTCAAACATAAAAAACAAGAGTACAACAAAACACTATCGATTCTATAAATTTAACCAATCTTCACCAATATAAATAAGGGGAGAATGTAGCATAGATTCAAAAACAAAACATAAGAAAAAGTAGCATACCGCCTCCTGTGTCGTTTGGTCTTAAAGTGTTCATCCCTCACAGTTTTATTGGAAAAGTACCGACTGCACAAATAAAAATCAATTACTCTATCTAATCATGAAACCAACCAACAATCAAAAAAAGCAACAAGAAAAAGAAGGGAGCTTGGAGACGAATACTTCAGTATCCATATTCCTTAAATCACAACAAAAACGGAATAAGCAGATTGAGAATTAAGGAAAACATACAATGATTTGTTCTCCCATGTTGTTCCGAAACGGAGAAGAGGGATGGGATTGAATAGGTTTAAGAAAGACGAAAACAGACTCCAGTTAACAGTTTGAAACAGCATGAAGAAAAATGCTACCGATGCTAACTATAAACCCACTCCTAGAGTGCAGAATTATCAGGGACTCTTCTTATCAGGTTATTGAATAATCAGAACTAAAAAGTTCGAGAAATCAGTTTTTAAAACCATAAACTGAAAAGTGAATCAAACATGACCTAAAATCTATGCTTTCTCTCGTCTTTCTCCTCTCTGTTATTACCCATGTACCCTTTTCATCTTCTATTCCTATAACCTAAACTTGGCATCTCAGTGTTCCACAACACCAAATTTTTCAATCCCATATTAGAAAATCAATATATATACAAACGTTAATTATATTGATAAAACAAGCACACAAAAAGAGAGGAAGAAAAAGAAATTACTCGCAGTGAGGGCAATAGTACTGTCCCATCCCAGGCAAATCTTCGTCTACGGGTAAAGGGGTTTTCTCTTCATCGGGTTTGTTTACCTGCGCGTAAACCATATCGTCCCCTTTCAACTCAAATTTGGTTCGGCGTGCTGTCTTGTGAGAATATCTTCTCTTCTTCACGCTCCGGTGCGGACATTTTCCTCCCATTCTTAGCGTTTCACAACCGTTAGGGTTTCACAGCTCTGATTCCACTTCCCTGGCAACTTGTAATTAGGGTTTTTCTTCTGAGGATGACGATGGAGTGTGAAACCACGGCGCCTCAAATCAAATCTCTCTTCTTAAAAAAAAAAAAAAAAAAAAAAAAAAAAAAAAAAACAACAACTAATGTGTGAGAAACAGAAATACAAAAATGGGCCTGCTGGATTACTTGGCCCGGTCTAATTAACTTATGGGCTCCTGCAATCCTTTAATTTCTCTGTACACCACTAGGAGGATGTGTAAAGACCAAAATATTCCTCTTCCCAAATACAAAACTTAACTCTCTCTTCTTTTTGTTTTCTACTGTGTATACACGGGCTTTCCGTTTACACTGTTTAAAAGATTATTTTCAATTTATTACTATATTTAATAGACGGTGGATTTGTTTGATAAATAATTTTAATAAAATTTAGAAATTAATATTTAAGTATGTGTGTTTTCTAGTAAAGATATAAGATGTAAGGGTATTATAGATAGTTATGTTTTATTTTTAAGAATATTTTTATATGTTAGATATTTAAAATATTATTTTATTGCGTGATTTAAATTAGAACATTTTAATTTAAAAAGAATTTAAACCGTTAGTTAAAATAGGTTTTAAAATATTTAGATAATATATAAATGCGGTATTTTTAATAATAATTTCTAAATATTATAATCTTATAAATATAGAATATTATCCAAAGTCGTTTGAAGTTACAATTGAGATTAATTGAAGGTGGAATATATATTTGGGTTTTCTGATTTAATTACGGATAATGATATATTATGAATTATTATATCATTATTGTTAATTACACATTCGCAGAATAAGGATATTTGTTCATTCAGTCCCTTGATTTATGTTGCGTCCTTTTTATTTTGAAATTACGACTTTGCTTTTTATTTTATAAAAAAAAAATATTTCTTGAGATGTCTTACAAACTGTATAATTTGGAAGGTGTGCGTATTACAATGTTAGTTGTACGAGATAAATGTTAAATTGCATTGAACAAAATTCTATATGCACAACATAATTTTGAAAATTGATTGAATACTTGAAAAACGTATTTTAGATTCGTAAAAAGTCCTTAGATACTTAATTGAAATGTGGTTGTCGATTGTTAGGTGCCTTTGTGAAGAGCATATTGTTGCATGCAAGTAAATCCATAATGGGGTATTCTAAGAAGAAGACATATAAGCCTAAATAAAAGATACTTGGAAAATGTGTTGTAAAGGTGTTCTCATAATACAATCGAGCCAATAAAAGGTTTGATTTCATAGCTTTTTCGTTAATAATATTATTAGTTAATAAACTTCTTTTTCTCTTTTGATTTGTTAAAATCTAGATAGATATGTTCATTGTTTCATTGTACCAAATTTCTAATCAGGATATATAGAACATAATATTTAAAATAAATAAAAATACGTACCAGAATTTTTTCAAAACTTTGAATTATACAACTTTATTTATGCAAATTTGACTGAATACTTGTGTTCCTCCTTTTTCCATATCCGTATATCCTCGCCTTCTATTTTTGTTTGATTTATTAATTGGCTAAATTTAGATAAACGAGACAATTTCCACTCAAATTCTATTTAATTCATTTTTGCCAACTCCCAAGGTTTCAATTTTATTTTTTTATGAAAGTTAACCTTGACTTCCAAAACTATCTCAAAACACCTAAATATACTTTTTGATAGCCATGATATTTTAAATTTTTACTTCAGAAACAATCAACGTGTCATGCAAATTGTAAAAGATTAACTTGATCTTTTTCTCTTTTACTTCTATCCAGTGTAACATTGTTTCTTATCTGTCTGCGTAACCATCCTATATAGTTCTTATGTCACTATTAATAATAAAAATGTGTCATAGGATCATCTAAACAAATATATGCTTTATAGTATGTTGGGAACTCTTGATTTGTATGATGGAAAAATTAGATTTCTATGAAAAATGAGTGTTTTTGTTACAAGGTAGTTTAGAGTCGATTTTAATGTAGATATTTTTGGAAACCTACAAAATTTACACGGAAAACATCAATATTTACGCATACAACCAAAAGAACACAATTTTACCATCCAATCAAACATGTACAATAAAAACTCCATAATCATAATATAGGATAAAAAAGAAATTATTTTTCATACCCACCATATGTAAAAACATCATAAATTAAAAACCCCTAAATTTTCATAATTAGGGTTTATAAAATTGAGAAGAAAAAAAATATTAGAAGAATCACATAATTTCATAAGAGACTTTGATATGTAAGAACATTATGTCTTTCATACAATTACGTAACATAAAAAACTCAAATAGGATCTTAAATAAGTTACATGATTCTCACATATATATTAAAAAGGGAGAGAATGTATAACTTTTTTCATTAGCAAATATCCTCTAGTTTTCAATGAAATGAATGACCTGATTCTTTGTCTTTATGAGAAATTGTTCCTCAATGTTCTGGGATCCAATTCAATGAATGACGGTCCAAGATTTCTCTTACGTGATGGATTTAGAGAAACATACATATTTACTTGGCTGGTAGGGAGCCTTGTCTCTGGTTTATATAGATATAAAACTTTATTGTTCTGCTAGGTTGATCTTTATTATGAAAAAATTGCTCCTCATTAACCTAATTATTATTTTATTTTCATTATTAATTTATTTACTTACTAGTCTCTTCGATATATGAGTCTCACGCATAAGATGTATATACCTCGGCGTGAGAGGGTGTGTTGGAAGTCTTACAGGTACAAATCTCATCTTACAAATCGGTTTTATGGGATTAAGTTAGGCTTAAAACTCACTTCTAACATAAAACCTTACACAAATGATAACAAGGTTTTATTCCTATAGTGAGAAGGAAAACCTATATAGAGCATTGTGCATTGTGGTGCTACAGACTTAGCTTCTTTTGGAGGAACTATATAGGGTGGATGAACATAAGTGTGAGTTGTTTATTAATTGGTTTATGAGTTGAGGGTTGTCTCAAAAGGTGCTTGTCATGTGTTTTTCCTGGTTATTTCCCTCCTTATTCCTTTATGTCCAATGTCATTATTAAAAACCAATACAAAGCTTTTCTGCAGAACATCATTGATTGCACATATGTAATAACAAAATTCATATGAATCATTTGTCGCCAGGAGGAACCTTCCTATGTATACAGCAAAAACAACAACATTGACCCTCACATGGATGAGACAAAATTTGACATAAACACTGCAATCGAACGTGCCCTTTAACTAACCAAAAAGCACGATTTTCACACTTTAGCAAGTGGGGCAGCTACGTTGCTATCTGCTGCCAAATCAGCATGCATTAATTTATTCACAATTCACCAATTAAACAAGTGATGCAAGTTACACTTTAGCCTACTACTCAAGTTTCACAACAATTCTCATCATAACAAATTTAAGTGGCTTCTATATATTTTAGGTTTTATTTTATAGTTTTTAAATATTGTAATTGTTCGAATTCGTTTAAGATATAGTTAATGTGATTTAAGTTCCTGCTATTCCACCACCGTGTCAATTAAATTTATTATACATTTATAATTGTATGATTTTAAAGTCGTTAATATGAAATTGATTTATAGTATATAAATATAGGAAAGTAAAATTATAAATTATTTGAAATACATAACTTCAATTCAAATTTTGAGAAACGAAAGATATTTTGAGGTATTTGAAAAACTAAATTAACATAATTGAAAAATCTAAAACTATTGAATCATAGACAAGTGGAAATTAAATGTACTTTTTTTATTATTTTAATTAATTAACTCCCCTTTTTAAGGTAATTGATTAATGCATGTCTTGAAAAAAACGTTAAGTGCGTAGGAGTACGTTTGAAATAAATGTCCAGTACAAATTATTAAGGCCGAAGAATCTTACTCGTGTTCCACATTTTGGCTAAGAAGGTTAAAAATATTATAGTTGGTAATTTGTGCGAGAGTATTTCTTTTAGACTATATATAAATGATACTTAGTTGTTGTTTTTTAAGTTTCGCATTGAATAAATATAAGATCAATTTATGATACATATAAGTATGTACAAATTTTATCTTATAAATTGATTGTGTAAAATTAAATTAAATTTAAAATTTACTTCTTAGCATATTATTAAAATTATAAATTAAAGTCTATGATAACAAAGTTTATTATTTATTGGATCTATTCTTTTATTTACTATTGAACATATTGAACCATACATTAAGATTTAATCTCACCATATATATATATATATATATATATATATATATATATATATATATATATATATATATATATATATATATATATATATATATATATATATATGTGTATGTATTTTTTATT
>Ga0214542_1007479_pt1 | contig 18981 bp, 12 predicted proteins | sample CNSS1metaG_FD_160096 | JGI IMG/M metagenome (GOLD analysis project Ga0214542, IMG submission 160096) | Root nodule microbial communities from cowpea collected in UCLA plant growth center, Los Angeles, California, USA - CNSS1 | ecosystem: Host-associated > Plants > Roots > Nodule | place: USA...
TATAAAATTTATATATGTAGAGTTATGATTGAGTGAGGAAGGATACAAAAATTTGTAATTTATAACAATATATAAAGATGATCACTCTTTTGTGTCTACAATCCAAAATACCGATTTTACCCTTTAAAATATAATTATTTATTAAATTTTTAAAAATTGACAGTTACTTTTACAATTTTTTTCTCTATTTATCAACAATTATTCTCTCATCTTTTCTTATATATTTCACTTTATTTTTAATAAATATAATTTTATTTTATATTTTATATATTAACTTAATAACATTATATTATAATCACCTATTAATATAATATCACACATATTTAAAAAATGTATACACACATAGTGTCATCTTTTAAATGGTTTTGGAATATTATGAATGAAAAGTATAATATCACATCTGCATTTTTCTTTAAATTACTTGATCATAATAGAATGAAAAGATTTAAAAAAAAAAGTTATCAAAGTCAAAAAATTATTTTTCTTTAAATTACTTGATCATAATGGGACAAGTATAATATCACATCTGCATTTATTTTTACATATTAATATTTATTGTCAGTGAATTTTATTTTATTATTTTTTTAAAATTCAAATAAGTAAAATAAATTATTTAAAATTTAACTTTGTATATTTCAATTTTTTTTATTTTAAAAATATGAAATTAAAGTTATTTTCTGAAAATTCACTCTTAAAATTTATAACTTTTGACTCATTTAATTTTTTTTAAATAAAATTTATTTGTATTAATATTTTTTGAATGATTTGATTTGAATTATATTTAAATTTATTTAATTTTTTAAAAGAAATTAATATATAAAAATATTTGTAAGTATTCATAGAGATCATAAGTAAAAAATTACGGATTTGCAGTGAATACTAGATTATGTAACATGACTGATTTATTCAAACTAGACAGATAATTACTCATATCTGGCCTGAACTGACCTTGTCGTTCCTAAATTGGCTATAGATTTAAATATGTTTTACATAATTAAATTATTTTTAACATTGTTTATTTAAACTAAATTATATATTATTTTTTCCCTTCGTGAAAATAATATAAAATATCATTTTCAATAAATGATATATAGATTAACTGTTTTTTCATAAATGGAATTTTTGGATTGTAATATAATTTTCATGTCATTTGCTAAACAGTATATTTTAAAAACATTATATTTAATACAAAACTAAATTTGAAGTTTTAGAATATTATTTCTTGCGTTATTAATCAGTTATGTTATTTTTTTTTCTTTTTTAGAAAACATATTTAATCTTAAAATTACCTTTTTAAACATTTTTTGTAGATACTCATTTTTTAAGATCTTGTCATTAATAAAAAATCTTCATGAAACTTTAAACCTTTTGTAGTTAAAGTTATCAAATTAACCTTTTGCAGTTTTGATATGATCTAAATATTAAATTATTGGAATAAAATAGGTAAGCTTTTGAAAATTATCCAGATGAGTAAGTTGCCTTTAGAAGCACAGTGGCAAAAATAAATAAATCTTATTTCAAATATACGACTTTGTTTTTAAATTAATATTTTTTACAATTTAATGAAGAAGTTGTACTTATTTTCCTGAATTCATTTATTTTTTTTAACAACAATAAGAAGTTATATTTACATGAACCTTTTTTTAAATTTTTTTAACCGAAGTTGTACTTGTAAATACAATTTTCCTCTTTTTAATGGAAGTTGTGCTTTTATGTGTAATCTCATTTTTTTAGTGTATATATATATATATATATATATATATATATATATATATATATATATATATATATATATATATATATATATCTATATATATATATATATATATATATATATATATATATATATTGTATATGAAACCTACTGCTGAGATTGTTACTGAGAGGGAAAGGTATCTTGTATCTCAGTTTGCTTCTATTGAAACAAATTATGATAAATAATAATATTATTTTCTGATAAATAACCGAATATTACCTTGTCTCAATCTGTTTTGAGATTACTTTAGATGAAATAATATTGAGTTGACCATTTGCACATGCGAAATAAGTGTGGGGGTTGTGGGATTTATTCTCACACTGATATATAAGTTGAACTTTGTTGTGTTTTGTAGGATTGTTGCCAATAGGGAATCTGCTGCTAAATCAAAGGAGAAGAAAAAACGTTATTTGATAGAGTTGCAAAAGAATGTGGACTTGCTTGAAATTCAAATAACTAACATGATTAATAATATTTGCATGTTTGAGGTATGTATTTTCCTTTCAACTTATTATGGTTCTACACCTAACACAAAAATTGGCAACTTCATTCTAGATCATTCCCTACATATATATTCATTGATGATTCAATGTCTTATCTACCAAAACTCTAACAGCTGCAAGAAAAAATGAAACAGTTTAAAATATTAAGCCATAAAGTTAGGTGTTCATCTTGTTCCTCCTTTCATTGGCCCATTAGTTCTTTCACAACCCGAACTTTTCTATCAACACCTATGACAACCAAAACTACTTATGATGTCTCATTTGTTAGGAACTGTTTTCACTACCTAATTTGTTGTTTGACCCATATAACACAAACCCATAACGAATTTTATTGTTCTTAATACTTAATCTTTCTTTTGACTACATATTATTAGAGAGACTAGTCCGACCATTTTATACCAACCTTAATGTTCATTGTTAACAACTATGAATAAATGTTCTAGAATGTGATTATATAGGTGCTCAACTTCATTTGATACTACAACTTTTTCCTTACCCAAGACTTTTTGTATTCTGAATTTTTCTTTAATCATTCTCGTGTAACAATTTATTGCCTATTTTTTTTATTGCTCCAAATATTTTTATGTTTTATTTGTAAAAAAAGTACTATCTATAAAGTATCATGCTTGGGTTTTATTTGTAAAAAAATATACAACTCTGATTTGATAAGTTTGGTCTACACCGCATTTCACTGTATCTGATATAATATATCTGGTATGGAATTCCCCAATTCCTAGGATATCACATGTGAATGTTTGGAACCTAAAATATCAAAGGACTTGTCTTCATGATAGTACACTTAATAGCATGATCATGTGTGATCAAGTTTTCATGTTGTATCCTTTGTTTTTAAACATCATATATTTTAATATATATGATCATAATGATTTCACTATAACATTAAGTTGGTTGTGTTAATAACTTCATTTGGTGATAATTCTTCCCTTGTATAATTTTAGGGTAATAAAGTTAGGATCAACACAGTTTCAAAAAATATAATCAAATTTACCACCATGATTTGTGGTGGACATGATTTCCTAATGGTTAATCATAATACCTTTGTAATTTAGGTTTATGTCCATGACCTTATGATGATTGAGAAGAGTCACTTATGTGTTTACGGCTAAATTAATGACAGATTTTTATTTTGTAATTATTGAAGTAGTAAAACTCTATTGGTTTTCTTTTAAAGAGTTGCATTAAAATTTTGTTTTTATCTGACTGTTACATTGATTCTGTCCCGATATGTAGTTTTTTCGTTCATGTTATATATACTTTGATTTTACCATCATTACATTTACATATTGGGTCAATTGATGAGGAGCTTAATAACTTTCCTCTAATAGAATCAAAACTCATGGTATTTTTGCGTGTGATTTATGAAAAAGGAGCGGAAATAATTATATTGATTTTGTAAGTTTAATTATATTCAGTTTAATTACGTACACATATGACAGAAAAAAGATAAAAAAAAGGAGATTAATATCTGCTATGATGCAGATAGGGACTACAGGAAGGGCTGTTCATGTAAAGGAACTCAGAAGAAAATTAGACGTCATGCGAGAACAAGACCGAATTAAAGATGGTATGCATAGTTTCATAGTTGTTACCATGAACAATATCATCATATCACCATAAAACTTCATAAATAAAAATTGTATAAATTTTCATATGAATTTTAAAAGTTTTACAAAATATTTGTAAGAAAATCTGTTTTTTCTAGTAGTGAATGTCACTTTTTCTTTAGAATTTTAATGCATGAAATTGAATAACCTTTTAAGATATGAGGAGAAGTTGTAAGCCGCAATTAGTCTGTAATTTCTTACTATAGTTTGATCATGACAGACTCCTGTTCTTGCAGTTCTGAGTGTTGTGTTGAATGGAGAAATTCAGGGCCTGAAGGATGAAAATAAAAACCTAAATCTTTTGATGAGTTATCGTTCTCCAGGGAACCTTTTCTCTCCACTCCCTTCCAAGTTACCTCTGCATAAGTTTCATAATCCTCCATCTCACCAACCACAACTCTCCATGCGTAATCCTCTTCCACCGTCTGGCCCGAGTAATTTCCCAGGGAATTATGGGCCTAACTTCTCCAACTTCAATCACAAAAACTAGTTCATTAGCACAATCGCTATAAGAGATAATATCATCTTGTCTATGGTTGCAATGCTCCAGAGTTGGGAAGGATATCATTCTCCTAAATTTTGTCTTTATTGTTGTTATGTTTTTACCGTGTCAGACTAGTTCTTGTTCATTTTCTGCATTTTTAGGTTAAAAAACCAGACTCCAATTTTATTTTCAACATTCTCTGGTGGAAAAATTGAACTTGATGAATGGTTGTGTTGTGAATTCATATATTGCTTTGGTAGCTTCCGAAGATACATGATCAAACTTTCGATTATGCTAAAGAAACGGAAGGGAAAAACATCTTTTTTCTGAGCCGTATGTTCGTGGATGTGTCACCTTGTGTGAGCGAAATCTTACTATATATGCTTATATAATCTTATATCTTTTTTTTTTTTTATAAACAACAACAAATTAAATAAATATTAGAGTATTCTCTGACCCTTATACAACATTACAAATACACAACATGAATATGTATTACTACGCTGTATATAACAGTTCAGGAAACTAAATTCAAAATCCCTAGTAGCATATTACTTCATAGATATATAGCATTCTACCACCTGACAGATGTTTGGTTACAATTCAGTATAACACCTTAAATCTATATTAAATAGTGTATTGATTAAATTTAAGGAGTTTTCAGCTTCCTTCAAAGAATAGTACACCTTATTAGATTGGTTATAATTTCTTACATCAACCATCCCAGCTGTAGGCTGATGACATATACATTCATTCTTTAACTGATATGAACTTACGCACCAAAATGTTGTATTTTATATAATTTTATTATATAAAATTATTATTCTTCATTTTTATTATTATTATTGATTAACATTCATTAATAAATTATATTATTTGATAGTATTAATTATATTGTACGTGATTATTAATTTTATAAATAATATGTAATTATTAGATTTCTGATGAAGGGTCTATGATAGATTGAATTGTTTAGTGAACGTCTGTGATATTGTTTAGTAATTTTTGAAGATGTCTCTAATTTCTATAGATAAAGATATAAAACTGATACCCATTCATTAATTTTAATTATGATGGTAAATTATACTCATACCTTTTAAAATAACTTACCGGCAAGAAAGCAGTACTCTCTCGAGCTCACATACATATCAAACATGAGAGATTATATTCAATTACCAATTTTTTACCTATTTTTTCGATGACCCAATGATAAAATTCAACCTTTCATCAAACTTCCAAATCCTTCTTCATACCGTTATTCTCTCTCATAACTTTCACTTTCATATTAGTTTTTAACACAAATTATTAAATAGTTGTTATTATATATAAAATATTATAAATATATGTGTATTAAATTTGATAACCTAAAATTGATTTAGTTAAATTTTAAATTCATGATAAATTTAGACATCTTAAATTGAATTTCTATTAAATTCTTTTAATATATTGACTATTCAAAATGTTTATTATTTTCCAATTGAATTTATGTAATTGATTTTATTATTAATATAAAAAGATATATCAATTTATTGTAAATCAACAACTAACTTCATTATTTAAAAATGGATAATATTCCTAATTATTTCCACATCTCCCCTACCGATCCATATCATAAAATTCCGTTGAAAGGTGCATCAATTTTGTAAATGTTGCGAAAAGTGAAATGTTAAACTTCGAACAGAAACTCAAACTTAATAACAAAAATGAAAAGTGAAATAATGAGTCATAATTAACTCAAATGATTAATTTAAATTATTACTTAAATTTTTAACTTTTATCATCAAATAATTTTAATAATAATGAACAATTTAATGATAAACAACTACGAGCACTATCTATAAATAGATATTGTGAATAATATGTCACATAAACAAAATTTATTGAAAACCGTGTTCCTTTAGAAAAAAATTCAATACATTAAATTTATTTCTATATCACGAAAGAACACTCCTAAAGAGTGGAGAATAATATATCTTAAATTATATTGGATAATACATCTTACAATAGTCACATATATGCATTAAATAATGGATAGATTTTGGATCATGATATTGAATGGTGCAATATACAAGCACAATTTGCAGCACCAATATCATTTGCAACGCATATAGGTTGAAATCGTCCTTCTTCAGACCAAATGGATCGCTCTTGAAGAAATTCATGAACAAAAGAGTCTAACATTTGAACGGTGATGTGTTGCATCACTACCACATGTGCAATATTACCATTGCATGCCAAGTTCCACCTACGGGAAAAGTTATAATCTAAAGGTCTTTCAAAGACAACGACATTGCTAAATTTGTTCAACATTGCACCGATTCCGGCATCAAGTAATCGATTTTGTAAGTATTGTGCATTCATTATGCATTTCTGCACTTCATTCTGGAGTCCTACTAAACCTCTTCTTTTTAAAGCGTACCAAAGAAAAATTGGAGCATGCCCGCTACGGCTACCTGTGATCGTGGCATCCCTTGAAGCAATAATTTCAACATCTTTGGATAATGCGTTCATGTATTCTAAACGAGTTAGTAGTATACCACAAGGAAATGGACATCCCAAAAACTTGTGACCAGAAATAGTCACACTTCCAATTGGTTTCTTAAAGGTAATCCTTGGTGCCTGAAAATTCACCCACGCATTATTTTAGATCATTACAAGAAAACAAATAGTTATTGGTACTAAATTTGCGTTGCACACCACATGATTCCAAAGTCATGGACATTATTTCATTAGTATTAGGTTTTGAAGTCAGCTGTAAATAGCCTCAACTTAGACAACATTAATTCATTGTTAATTTTTTTAGTTAAAGTAGTTTAACATCGATCAAATTGACGATAAAGCATTTTCATTAGTCAACGCTATATAAAATTTATCTTTAATGTTAGTTTAATTGATGTTAGCTTGCCTAATGCAAACTACAATTCTCATACAATACCTCCATGTTCAACAATTAATATAAACTAAAAAATAGAAGGAGAAAAATTATAATGGATGAAGGGAGTGAGTGTAGATGAAGGAGATAAATGTGAGTAGAGAAAATGAATATAACGAATCTAAGAAGAATGTGGTGAAGAAGATAAGAAAAAAATATAAGTGAAGCATATATGTGTTGATGAAAGAGATTAATATAGATGAATTAGATATGTGTGGGTGAAGAAGATAAGCATAGATAAATTGATGAGATTTATGAATATGAACGAAGAAGATTAATGTAATGAAATTTATATAGAAAGTGAAAAAAGAAAATTACAAGTGTACCTCTAGAATAAAAATAATATACAATTTATATTGTTGTCACAAAACATAATATTTACCTTAGTGTTGACTTAATCAATATTAAAATAAATAAATATAAATATTAAAAATAAATAAGGTTAATATTATTAAATCATAGTTAACCTTATTATTTTTAATATTTACTTGATAAGTATCTTTAACTAATTTGTTTTCTTATATTTATTTTAGTTGTTATTCACTAAATCAAACATCAACTTATTCATTTTTATTATTTATTTTGGTTAATAATAATATTGTTAGGTGAGTCATTAATTTATTGGGTCCACACTAATTTACTTTAAAAAATAGAAGTATTTATTTTTATGTATTCTTAATTTATTATGGAATTTAAATATGCAACCCTTGCATTAGGTTTGTCATGAAAAAAAATTGTGAGAGATAGAGAGACAAAGTTATTAATGCCTCGAAAAAGAAAGAAGTCACCACAAAAAGTGAAGAAGAAGAAAAGAACAATCAGTTTATCTTGTGCAAACCTGTAAAAAAGTTATTTTGGAGAAAATGTTTTATTCTTATATTATACACCTTGTTGGTTGGTTTCTTTAATTTATAAATTTTATTATTTTACATATTATTTATTTAGGGAAGATTTAATTGATTTTTGTTTCCCCTTGTTCATCTATTTTTTTTTTTTTTTTTTCAGATCTTCCCAACGAATACTTTATTTATTTTTAACATTTGTTTTAGTGAACATCCATTAAGTTGATATTAATTTTATTTATTTTTAATATTTAATTATATTATTATTAATTAATTATTTAAGTAAAATATTACTATTAGTATTTAGTTACGAAGTTCTGTATTACTATATCATAAAAAATAGGTTAGTATTTTTGATAATATTAGATCATAATTGATTTTGATAAAATTATTTAATTTAAAATATTTGAATGCCTAAAAGTGGTATTAAATTTTCATAGTAAACAAACGTAAATTTAAATCTAGCTTTAACTCACTTGTTTGAGAAAAGGCAACATAATTCCAGACAGAGCTCCATCACAGTGAATATAATATCGATCAGGAGTGAAGCCACAGTCCTCCAGAGTTTGTATTACAAGATCAAGGTCATCAATACCTCCTTTCATAGTCGTCCCTGCAATACAATATAGAATCCATTTTTAAGTTCTGCATGCGTCTGCTTAAAAACTTAGTCAGAGAGAAGAAGAGACCTATGTTTAAATTGATGATGGCTGGCTTCTCCTTGTGTGCAAGAACTTGAGCCTTCAGATCAGCACAATCAATCTCACCAGAGATTAATGTTCTAACCTTCACACACTTCATTCGATACATTATTGCTATTTTGAAGATTGAATAATGTGAATCTTGTGAGGTGTATAATATCCCATCAGGAAGGTGTTCTCTCCTACATAAAAACACATAGATAAATGTTTGTGTTTGATTTTGAAATATCAGAAGAAATTATTAGTGTTGGACATTACTGACCCTACTAAAATCCCGTGAAGATTTCCTTCGGTTCCTCCACTTGTCACATATCCCCAGTACTCACTTTTCTCTATCTCCCAAATACTTGCAAACCAATTAAGCACCCAAACTTCAAAACTTGTTGAATTTAGGGAGAAACTGCTTCCCAGAAATGGATCACCAGCATTGTTAAGGTGATAATCAAGTAACGGGTGTAATGGGTCATAGTTGAAATCCTGATTAGTAGGATACCCTACAATTGCAATTGATGGATGCCATTAGTAAAGTCTCATATGCATCCATGAACAGAAAATAGTTATGGAAATGAATGAAACTGTGTATCGGAATGAAAATGAATCGCGCACATAAACGAAAGAAAATGAAAACACGAAAAGCCTACCCAAGTTGCGTAAGTTGTAGTGTTTTAGAGTCTGGAGGTAGTGAGAAATAATGGAAGCCAAATTGGGTTGTGACTCGGCACTGTATTCAGTGATGGCAAGCTTCCCTTCAATATCTGTTTGAAGCTTCTCTTGAATATCTGTTTGAAACTTCTGTTTTTTTATGGAGGACTTGCCGGTGCTCACAACTCTTGGCAACAGCTCTGTGGCATGAAGTGCTGGAATGAGAGCCATTGGGATGCGCAAGACGGATTATAAAACTGTATGAATAATGTGCATAGATAAGTTTAGCAGAGCGAAATAAGAATGTGTATTCATATGTTTTGCATTGTTACTTGATTTATAAGAAAAAAAAAGTAGCATCTGAAAATTTGAAAAAAAACAATTAAAATATGAATTAAACAATAAAATATATATGTATTTTAATATTATTAGAAATTTTAAAGATATTTAAAAGATAAATAAATAAAGATCACGCATTTCAAATATTTTAAATCTTCACATTTCAAATTTTTAATATTTTTTCTTATATTTTAAGAGAAATTTTAAAATCGCAAAATATTTTTTTATATAAGAGAAATATTAATAAAAATTTTTAAAAATATTTTATCTTTATCAAATTTATCATATAAATTTATAACATAATTAATTAATAAAATTAATTATTCTAATTTTTAATGTAAAAATATAAAATCAAATATCAATTATATTTTAGTCGCTATTAACACATATTATATATATATATATATATATATATATATATATATATATATATATATATTGAAAATAATTTCACCAATTTTAGTTTTTAAATGTTTTTTTATAATTTAACTATTTTTTTTATTTGAATATATACACGCACATGTGTACTACTCTTGTCAAATCAATCACGTTACGTGTAAGTATGATTTATTATTTAATGTTGGAGGATATTAGAATGAAAAATTGGGTAATAGTAACTATCAGAAACTAATATATATTATTAACTTAATTAAAATGAAAAATTGGATAACAGTAACTATCGGTTTATATAATTTTAATAATTTTTTTATAATTTGGTGTCATATTTTTAATATGGTTTTAGAAATAAAGAAATAAGAAAATAGAAAAAATAGAAAATTATTTAAAAGATATAATCTCGTATTAAAGATATTAAAATGGATTCCAACCTGTGAGTGAATTTGGGTCATTAGGATTCAAATGGAGTTTGGTTAAAAAAAATTCAAATTTTTTAAAAGTGAGTTGAATTGAACTCGACTCACTTATTTCTCATGTTGAAGGTTAATCCATTAACATTTTTTTACATTTTTATTTTTAATATAATTATTTACTATTCTTAATTATATAGGTTCACAAGTTCATATTTTTAAATATTAGAAAATATTAGAATGTTGTTTAATAATTTTTGAATTATTTGAATACTTGATTAATTTGATTCTCAAGTTATATTATCTTTTGAACAATGATACTTTAAGATAAAAAAAATTAATTAAAATATTATTTTCAATTATCTTTATGGTGAGAGAAAGTTGTTAAAAGATCATTTACATATATATATATATATATATATATATATATATATATATATATATATATATATATATATATATATATATATATATATATATACATTGAAGAGGACTGGGTAAAATAAGTAATACACTCTTTTTAGGCCTAAAAAAAGAAATCCTCAAAATTTTGTTTTATTACTAATATTTTTCTATTAAATTAACTATAATGTTATATTTAAGAAAATAGGTCTCAATTTTTTTTAGTACTAATATATTTTTATTAAATTAATTTTAAACTTATGTTTATGAAATAAGGCCTAAAAGGGAATATTTTATCACTAGCATGTAGTTTTATTAAATTAATTATAAGTTTATGTTTGAGAATAAAGTTTAATTAAATTATTATTACTGTTTGTTGATTTTTATTGATATTAAAAATGAGATTTAATGAGTTAAAATATTTTTTTAGTAAATTATAATTTTTGTTTACGAAAAATAAAATAAAAATGATTAGTTATCTTAATTTTCTTATAATCAATCTTGATTACGTTTCTTCTTTTATCTCTTTGTGATTTCTCTCGCCTCTCATTGTTTTTTTCTTATCTAAAGTTCTTTTTTTAAGATTTTGACAGATTACATTTCTTGACTCCCATATTATCCGTGTGTACCAATCCTTGCATCCCCATCTCAGATTATAATGTTTTGTCTATCTATTTGTGTTGTTGCTTCGTTTTTTTATTTTTAGATTTGCATTATAATTAGAAATGCATTTCTTTTGCCCACTATATTTTTTAGTATTTTTATAATTACGGGTTTTAAGAGTTTTTTTGTGTATATTTTGATAAGGAACTGAAATTTTTCAACAAAACTATTAATTAAATTAAGGTTTAATCTTTTTTTGTTGATAATAGATTAATTAGAGCATAATTCAAAGTTCAATTTTTTGTAGAAAAGTAATTAAAGTTTATGGAAAAAATATTTACTATAAATTGAGAAGGACAATAATTTTTTTAATTATTTTTATTAATGATTAATTTTAAAATAAATTATGCAGGTTTGTGAAAAAAGTTGAAACCTGAAAAGGAAAAAAAGAATTCAGATTTCAAGACACTATAAGTCTATTATCGAGTTTATTTTCCTAACAACTAGAGAAGTTTTTTTATTTTAACTCATTCGTTTTATATACTTATCTTTAATTATATTTTATATAATATTATTTTTTATTTTACATAAAAATATATAGATATGTTAACTAAAAAATTTGAATCAGACTATTCAAAAATCTGAAAGAAGAGAAGAATTGATTTTAAATGAATTAAAAAATACAGATGAATACTCTTTAAAAGAACAAAATAATAACAATATAGATAAATGTGAAAACAAAATTGATAGAAAATATGATTTTTTTTTATTGTGTATCTTTAGTTAATTAATGTCATCATCTTACATATTTTATAGCCTTAAATTATTTTGACATTCTTACATATAATTGAAATTAAATGCTAAACCTTAAACAATTTTCTTTATGTATGTTATCATGTTATATATTGTATATGAAACCTGCTGCTGAGATTGTTACCGAGAGGGAAAGGCATTTTGTATCTCAGTTTGCTTCTATTGAAACAAGTTATGATAAATTTAATAATATTATTTTCTGATAAATAACGGAATATTACTTTGTCTCAATCTGTTTTGAGATTACTTTAGATGAAATAATATTGAGTTGACCATTTGCACATGAAAAATAAGTGTGGGGGTTGTGGGATTTATTCTCACACTGATATATAAGTTGAACTTTGTTGTGTTTTGTAGGATTGTTGCCAATAGAGAATCTGCTGCTAAATCAAAGGAGAAGAAAAAACGTTATTTGATAGAGTTGCAAAAGAATGTGGACTTGCTTGAAATTCAAATAACTAACATTATTAATAATATTTGCATGTTTGAGGTATGTATTTTCCTTTCAACTTATTATGGTTCTACACTTAACACAAAAATTGGCAACTTCATTCTTAACTTGTATTAGATCATTCCCTACATATATATTCATTCATGATTCGATGTCTTATCTACCAAAATTCTAACAGCGGCAAGAAAAGATGAAACAGTTTAAAATATTAAGGCATAAAGTTAGGTATTCATCTTGTTTCTCCTTTTATTGGCCAATTAGTTCTTTCACAACCCGAACTTTTCTGTCAACACCTATGACAACTACTTATGATATATTATTTGTTAGGAACTGTTTTCACTGCCTAATTTGTTGTTTGACCCATATAACACAAACCCATAACAACATTTAATGTTTCTTTTCTTTGGTTCTGCTCATTTATTGTACTACCAGACAGATTTGCAAATAGAAGAATCATATGTTAACGAAGTTTTTTTTACAATGAAACTAATAATTTAGATAAAAAATATTATTTTATTATTTTATTTTAGTTGAAAAATAAAAAAATAATCTGTTTTTATTTTATTTATGAAAACTTTATCAAATTTATTAAAAAGGTTTTGTCAAAAGATAATTTTCCTTAATTTAATTAGGGAGAAAATTTGGGTAATAGTAACTACCAAGCATGTCTACGACCTCTTATTTTTTGTTGAATCAATCATGCATAAATAGGATTTATTATTTATTGTTGGAGGATGTTCATCAAAAGCTTTTATTTATATATATATATATATATAGGTGGGCCTGGGTGGGCCTAATGGGTGTGGGTGGGCATGGTGGGCGTGCGTGGGGTGTGCGTGCGTGCATGGGAGCAGACGTCCGTATGTGCGGATATGCGTGCGTGTGTTATGTTTTTGGAGTAAGTGGTATTATTGAAAATGAATTTTCATTTTTTATTGATATGTTCGATTTAAGTTTTTGAAATTTTTATATGGAATTGAATTATATATATATATATATATATGGAAAATGAATTATGTGCCATAAAAACGTAATTCAACTTGGATTTGAGTTAAATATGAGAAATATAGGTTGTTATTTGTATCAAAGAGGATTTTTTATTTCTTTTTTTTTTAATTTGATAAAATGGGAAAATGATTTGTTTAGAAGCAGAACTGATTTTAGTATAATTACATACAATTACAAATTCTGCATAATTCATAAAATTGAATGAAATTTCGTTTAGAATATTTACTAAGTTCAATGATTATATCAAAATTTTGATGAAGAAATTCAAAACCAAGAATAGCTGGATTATTTATAGTTAAATTTAGGTTAAAATATCTTTTTGGTCTCAATTTTCGTTAATTTTTTTCAAATAAGTCATAATTTTGGTTTTGTGTTCAAATAGGTCCTAATTTTTGTCAATTTTGTTCAATTGGGTCCTTTGTTGCTAACACGGTTTAAATCATTAACGGCCACGAACAGTGACTGCCACGTTTCACTTCGTATTTTTTTATTTTTTTTTATTTTTTTTTATTTTTTTTTAAATTATTTAATTTTTTTTAAATGTACACGTGTCAACCCAATAACATGCCATGTGTCACTTCGTAGTGAATTTTTTTGATTTTTTTTTGAATTTTTTTTAAATGTCCACGTGTCAACCCAATAGCGTGCCACGTGTCAAAGTCAATGTTCTATATTCAATTTGGTCCATATATTTGTTAATTTTGTTTAATTTGTTCCAATTTTTGTTAACATTAACCAATTTGGTCCCTCTCCAAATTAAAACCAAATTTAATTTTTATATTAAAATTCACATTTTTTATTAAATATTTTTATATAATATATTAAAATTCACATCATTATAACTTTGATATAAAAATTAAATTTGGTCATATTTTCGATAAGGACCAAATTGGTTAATGTTAACAAAAATTGGGACCTAATTGAACAAAAATAACAAATATAGGAACCAAATTGAATATAGGGACCAAATATAGAACATTGACTTTGATACGTGACACGCTACTCGGTTGACAATTGGACATTTAAAAATTTTTTGAAAAAAATTCAAAAAAGAAAATTCAAAAAAATCACAAAGTGACACTTGGCACGCTACTGGGTTGACACATGTACATTTAAAAAAATTTTAAAAAAAATTCAAAAAAAATTTAAAAAATAAAAATAAAAAAAAATTCAAAAAAACTACGAAGTGACACGTGGTAGATGGCCGTTAATGATTTAAATGGTGTTAGCAAAAAAAATCTAATTGAACAAAATTGACGAAAATTGGGACATATTTAAACACAAAACTAAAACTAAAACTTATTTGAAAAAACTTGACGAAAATGAGAACAAAAAAGTATTTTAGGGTATTGATTTCTCTTAATAGTTTGTTTGGTCTTAAATTATTAGAATTGCTTGTGAATATTATTTATCTGTTAATGTTGATATTTTATATGATGTTTGTACGTGAAATTGTGTATGATATGTGTAAACCCCGTCTCACACTCATTTCTATACTTGTCTTTCTCTGCGAAGTCTTCGAAGGGAAAAATAATAAAATAATTTTTGCTTTAGCAAATGTGGGGCAAGTTGCTTTTCCATTCCAATGATAAGTGTTCAGGGAATAATAGATGCAATGATAATAATAAAATAATATAATATGTAAAGTAATGAAAAGTAGAAGGAAAGGGACACCCGTAATGAAAAGAAAAAGGAGAGGGACACCACGTGTTTATCGTTTCTTCTTTACGCTCCCTTTTCCCAATCATCCCCCTTCCTTTTTATCACTCAAATTTCTCTTTAATATTCATCCTTTTCACAAATTAATCAAACCATCCGGAAATTAAGGAGATAAGGAATATTTTAAAAGAATGGAGCTTCTATATACTTCATAGAAATATTTTATCTATTAGTTTAATAGTGTTTTAGTAATTGATATTAATAAAGATAATTGAGAAAAGTGATTTTTCAATTTAATATATCTTATACATAATTTCTACTTGGATATTTTGTTTTAGATATTTAATCGGGGTGCTTAATGTATTAAGATTTGAAACTTTAATTTTAGAAAAGCTGTTTTTAAAGAAAGATGGACAAAATATCCAAATTTCAAGATTCAATTTATAATAATTGAAATTTGTATTGTTTTACATCCATATAAATGGATTTATTCCAAATCTAAATTCATATTTTTGGATTTTAAATCCAACCCACTTAATTGAATTTGGATTACATTTTTTTTTGGGTTCTAAAAATCTAAATTTCAGTTCACTTAATAATTAAATTTAGATGATTATTTTTTTGGATTTTAAAAATCTAAAATTAAAGTGTTTAAATCGAATTAAGAAACTCATGATTAAGTTGAAAGTCGATACAAATCATCTTGACCAAAATTTAGTCGAGTCAATCCTTATTACAGATCATTTGAGTATCGAAGATCGACTTGTAAAATATCATTAATCAATGATATTAAAAACTTTTTTTACATGTATAACTTTCCAAAATATATTATTTTCCTCAAGAAAATACTGAATGCATATATGATGGTTCAAAATTCTTTGATTTAGAATTGAATTATTGTTTTCCTTCAAATATGTAAAACGTGTACTTTAACTCGTGGGTGCATTTATATATGTGTCAAAATTCTTTGATTATGAATTGTTTTCCTTTCAAATATGTAAAACGTGTATTTTAAAATTTTAAAGGAATATTATACTTAGTTATTTCTAAAATTATATTCAAAGTTTAGTGTGCTAAGCTACTTAGCTTACCTTTTCTTATACGTAACAACTAACTCTAATTTTCTTAAATACAATTAACCCTTTAGAAAGCTGTATTCTTAAATAACATGATTAGTCGTTTTTAATTAATAACATATGGGGTTGGTTTCTATTAGAGTAACTAAACTGATATCTAAAACAAAATTTAAATTTATCTTTTATTAGTTATATCAGTCTTAGCTACTTATTAAAATTATATTTTTAATTAAATCACTGGTCTATTTTACAACTTTAAAGACTAATATTTTGTTTTAAAGCATTTTTCTTGTAATGATATATTTTAAATCGTAGTGATGTAAATAATATAATAATAAATATTTGGTTAGAAATTTAACATTAAAACTTAAATTAAATTGGTAGTATATATAATAGTATCGCATGCTTGACGAAACATTTATAACAATTACGTATATAATCTTGACAGTATATTTACTTCACATAAGGATGACGGTTTTATATGGCAGAAAAAATATACGCCTTCTACAAAAGTAAATATGCTTAAAACGTGTACCATCTAAAAGATTTTTTTTCTTAAAATTTATAGTTTTGAGGGAGATCTTCTTGAATTTCTTATTTGTAATCTTAGGAGATTAAAATAGCAAACAAAATCTTACAAACAAATTTTGGTTTCACATAGGTTTTTTTCCTAATTTATCTTCTCTTTACATTTCCGTTAGAGTTATCATACAAGAACATAACTCACGTCACAAGTAGATTAGCTGGATACATGATAAGATAATGATGAATCTATAATAATATATAAAAAATGTATAAAGAATATACATATTCTTGTGTTCACATTTAGTTATTCTACTTTTACTTTAAATTATTATTTTAAATATTAATTATTTTATAAATAATCTATCTTTTGTCTTTAAAGCTTCTTTTGTGCATATTTTTTTTTTTTAATTTTACATCTAACAACTATTTTAAAAATTAATTATATATTTTATATTCATATTAACTCAAATTTATATGAAAATTAAAAAATGCGAACACACAAGGGAGACAACGTCTGTGTTTTCCCTAGTATATATAGTAAAGCTGTCAAAATGGGTAATCCGATCCGATCTGACTCAACCCACAACAGGTTGATCACTTAGTGAGCCAACCCAACCCGGCTCACTTATTAGCGAGCCAAAAAAATTTGAACCCAGCTCAGCCCACCACGGGTTGGTGGGTTAAACAGGTTGGTTTACAGGCTCACTTAATTAAAAAAATACAATTTTTTATTTTTTTGTAGTCAAAACTAAATTATAATTGTAATTGAAATCTAAATAAACTTTAATACACTCCAAATACAAACCAAAATCACAAAAATATAAATTATTTATGTGTTGACTAAAAAAACAACTTAATATGACCAAAATACAAAGTCCAACTTAAAAAAAAAACACTTGTGTGACCTTTTATTTGCAGGTTGGTGAGCCAACATGGCTCACCACAAGTTCAATCCAGGTGAGTCGGATAAAAAATTAACCCGTATTGAAATTTATAAAAAAAATTCAATTTAACCCAGCTCAAACCTGTGATGAGCCGAGTTGACTCGCAGATTCCAACCCTGATACCTATAATATACAATGAATGTTGTTGTGATGGTACTCATACCGGCAGAGACATTAATATTATAATTGTTTACTTTGAGATTTCGTGAGTAATCGGTGTATTGAAACATTTATGTGAGGTTTACTTAAATTAGGAAAAAAATCTTAATTTCCTTTTTTGTGTTTTTAAAAAAGTGGTGTATCCTCTACCTTCTTTTGTATAACTGTATACTTGTTAGTTTTAAAAAAAATGAAGAGAAAATAATGTGAAACCATCTTTTTTAATTTTAATTATTTGAATTAAATTGCATCTTTGATATATGTAAGATGAAAAATAGCTTATTTTAATCGAGTTATGATGTTAAGTAGGGATGGCAAAATGGGCCCGGCCCGATGGGCCGGCCCGCCAGCCCGGCTGAAAAGGTATGGGCCAGGCCACGAATTTCAGCCCGTCAGCCCATGTCAGCCCGGCCCGTCAAGCCCGTTGGCCCGTCGGGCCAGCCCGCGGGCCAAAACGGGCCAGCCCGCGGCCCGTAAGACAAAAACAGGTGGACCGTGGAGGACACTGTGCTGCGCACACACATTTTCTTCTTTTCTTAATTTTTTGCTATTCCTTGGCACTATTTCCTATTCCTACTGCGCGCACCCCCCCCCCACCCCACCACCAAACCACAAAACGCGGCTCTTCTTCCTTCTCACCACGCGAGTCTTCTTCCTTCTCTTTCTCACCTCTGCTGCGCCACACACACACAGAGCGTCGCTTCTCCACCA
>Ga0214542_1007481_pt1 | contig 18978 bp, 15 predicted proteins | sample CNSS1metaG_FD_160096 | JGI IMG/M metagenome (GOLD analysis project Ga0214542, IMG submission 160096) | Root nodule microbial communities from cowpea collected in UCLA plant growth center, Los Angeles, California, USA - CNSS1 | ecosystem: Host-associated > Plants > Roots > Nodule | place: USA...
TTTTTTTTTTTTATTATATATAATAAATATATTTTTTATATATATATATATATATATATATATATATATATATATATATATATATATATATATATATATATAATATGTGTATATTTGAACTTGTTTTAATCATGTTCTCAATCAAAGGATGAAATTTCCTTTGGTGTGATTGTGTTATATATGTAAATATTTTGTATATATATTTATTCTGTTAGCTCACCCTATCTGCTTGTGTGTGGCTATGATCGTATATGCGGTATACGTGAGCAGATGATGTTGTAGATGGATCTGGTGAGGCGTAGAGCCGGAGCGGAGGCTAGACTTGGGAAGAGTTTTTATCAGATTTTTTATTATGTCTTGGAATAAATTGTAAACCGTTTCACTACTAAACTTTGATCTTGTAGTAGAGTTTTATACTTATAATGATGTAATAAGTTTTAAATTTCCCGTGTTTTTGGGAAATGGCATTATAATAAATGAGGTTTATCAATTATTTAATTATTTAATTATTTAAACCCGTAATATCCGATCAGGATGTTACAAAACTCGTCAGCTTAATACTGAGGAGGGCAATCTAACTGGATCATCCATACATGTCACAACGTGCACGCTCACACCGGCAACAATCGCCAACCCAAGCCACCACTCAAGAGTTCCTCGTGTTCATCCGCCATCGCAAGCCACAAGTCAAGAGATGTCATTCCGAGTAAGGAATGCCACGTGCTTAACCCCTATCCCGAGCCACAACTCAAGGGATACGTTCCGAGCCACAACTCAAGGGACACCAGCAAACCGACCTTTGAAGTATCACCAACGCCTTGTAGACCACACACACTCAAAGCCAGCAAATCATCTGACACTATGTTATCGCCTGGCGCTACTCCAAAGCTGCCAGGCGAAACCCGCTTTCAGATCGCCTAGCGGGGAACACGTACTACCAGGTGGCAAGCGCCTAAGCCCTCACTACCCCTGCAATTATCGCCTGGCGAGACTATCTCTACCGCCAGGCGCCACGCATGCATGTTACCCTCTCAAATCACCATTATTGCCTGGCGGTTCGCATATTACCGCAAGGCACCATATCAGTATTTGTACAATACGAATTCTGGTTTAGGTTTAGGCTTCCTTTCTCACACCCTCACTCACAAATTCACTTAACCAGTTCAATTGCCATATCTTTGCACACTAAGAGTGCCTGCAATACCCTACCACCAACATAATTACCAAGTCAAGAAATTCTCAATTCAAATCATGTTCTTAGTCATCCTTAGTATCACTTATTCCCAAGTCAATCATAGGCCTTCTACAACTGATATGAACACAACTTGCCATTAAATTGAAACACTACTGATACCATCCCAATCACAATGTGTTAGATTTATCTCAAGATATTAGCCCCTAACAAGGCTTAACAAGTTTAAGTGGATCCATCCAATTCCTTATATACATTTATATGAACTCTTACTTATCATATCACTAGCACATTAAAATAAATTCCTTGTATCATATATATCTAGTCAATCATAATTACAATTCCCACTTCACTTTACATCACCCCAAATTCTACTACACCTACTACATTATAATAAGCTTCTTTTCACAAAAGAATGGAGTAATTCCTACTTCTAACTTGCACAAGTCATCGTCAAGGCTTTCATCCAAGTACTATGTAACATCCTGTCTGGATATTACGAATTTACTTAATAAAATAAGATTATAATATTAAATGCTCATTTATTAAGCTCCATTTTCCAAAACATGGGAAATATAAAACTTTTATTACATCCAAAATTAACTCAAATCCATAAAATTTAAAACTCAATTATAATGTCCACGGGTAGTAATATGAAATATTACAAATTCTTTAAAAACTTATAAAATATAAAACTCTGAGAAAGTCCTCTCCCAACTAGCCTCGCTTCGGCTCTATGCCTCACCAGATCCACCTGCAACATCGATTGCTCCTGTGTACCGCGTACACGATCATCGCCAAATACAAGCAGATAGGGTGAGCTAACAGAATAAAACATATGCATCAATTTATATAACAAAAACACACAGAATCCAAGGATCCTCATCCTTTGATCTCATATCACATGGCCACCACCATGTAATCCATGTTCTACGTCTTTGGTTGATAATCTCAAGCTATCGTTGGTGTCCAACCTACAAGCCACCACTTGTAGAACACATACGGGAACACTCACTATTTCGTGCCATAACTCAAAAAATGCTCGTGTTACCCTCCATCCTGAGCCATAAATCCAGGAATACTCCAACATCTGACCCTTAAGATATCGCCCAAAGCCTCGTAGACCACACACATCCAAAGCAAGCAAAACACAACGTCTGCTTCATTAACAATCGCCTGGCGCTCCACATGAGTTGACAGGCGCAAAAGACTTCTAGATTGCCTGGCGGGGGACACGTGCCGCCAGGCGCCAAGCGCCTCTGATGCTATTGTTTCTACAAGTATCGTCTGATGGGACAACCCTTATTGTCAAACGCCACACACATTCAATTCTCTACTGGTCTCGTAACTATCGCCTGTCAGTCGAACACCACCGCCCGACGCTATACCAGTACTTGCGCAGTACTGGTTTTAAAGCACCCATATGAGGAAGGTGGCGCCTAGCGGGACTATACTACCGCTGGGCGGTTCTTGTTCCGCGAAAAATACGAAAAATAACGTTTTTTGTGAATCAAAGCACCACGCATTGTAACATCTCGTCATGATATTGCTGATTTTTAATAAAATAAAGAAGTAAATTAATAACACAATATTTAATAATACCTCATTTTCCCAAAACGTGGGAAAATTTAAAATTTATTAAATAAGTAAACAACGTTCATAACCATCAGTCACCAAAACCAAAATCAAACGTTATAATAGCACCCATAAGGGTTTACAACTGATCTCAAAACCAAAGAAAATGAAACATAAGATTTCCACGAATCTATCCCCTCTCCGCGACTAAGCTTCACCTGAGCCACATGCATCAACAACATCTGCTCCCGTGTACCGCATACACAATCATCGCCAATCACAAACAGATGGGGTGAGATTAACAAATAATACATATAAAATCAATACATCATATAAAAACACATTTATATTTACTCATGTCCAAACATCCTTAAAATACCATATATTATAATCACACCATACTTTCGTGTTCTACCTCTCATAGTGATTACTTCAAGGTGACTTGTTGCCATACCTATCGGCCACAACCGATAGAGCACGTGCGAGAAACAATGATACGGATCATACGAACATAGTCTGTATCATCCCAAGACTACCAAACTCATTAGCCAACAACTGAGGAGGGCAATCTATCTGGACCCATTCGTACTAGCCACAACCAGCACACTCACACCGGTAACACTCGTCAACTCGAGCCACAACTCAAGGGTTCCTCGTGTTCATCCGCCATCCCGAGCCACAACTCAAGAGATGCTATTCTGAGCCACAACTCAAGGAATACAACGTACTTAACCCCTATCCCGAGCCACAACTCAAGGGATACGTTCCGAGCCACAACTCAAGGAACTCAGCAATCCCACCTTTAAAGCATCACTAGAAGCCTTGTAGATCACGTATAAAAAGTCCAACAACTAGGACTTTTAACAACCAAATCGCCTAGCGGGGGACACGTACCGCTAGGTGCTGCCAACTTCCAGACCGCCTGGCGGGGGACACCTACCGCCAGGCGCCAAGTGCCTCAAAACACGCAGACCTAGCAGCCACCGCCTGGTGGGTCAGCCCCCACCGCTAGGCGCCAACGCTCTAGACACCACTATTGCTTTCGTTACCGCCTGGCAGAATACATCTCATCGCCAGACGCCTCCCGCCATGCAGATTCCTTGTTCTGTTGCTATCGCCTGGCGAGTTAAACCCCGCCGCTAGGCGCCATACCAGAACCTCGTCAGGTACTAATTTCTCTACACTCCACTCCACTGTTAAGTCTCAATACATGTATTTGTACTACCCGGAGTACACGTTTTCTATGAATATTATAACACCAAGATTGGTTTATACCAGTATGAGCCCTCTTATCCTATCTTACCAGTGAGTTACTCTAATTAAGATTAATTAGCAATTCACCAAACAGCCAAATACAACACATATACATTTTATATCATAACATGACCATATTATGAGTAATTCTTCCATTAAGCTCTCATAGGCATGTGCCCCTATTTTGATACCTAACCAATCAAAGTGTACCCAATCCACTACATGTGTATTTCAGCCATAAACCTTATTTGACAGATTTCTTTTCCCTATCCATGTAAGACCCGTGAAAATTAATTAATTAAATAATTAATTAATTAATAAATGCGGGTAGAAAGCGCCTTTATGGCATTAATTATTGGTTTATGTGATGTGGAAAAGTACTAGCTTAAGTGGTGGAGAGTACTTTGATTGTGTGAGAGGACTTGGGTTCGAGTCCTATGTATGCCATTTATGTGTTGTTGTTTTATTATTGATTTTTAATAATATGTATGGGTATGGAATTGGCATTGTGAGCTTATCATGATTAGAATGTATCACTAACATGAATTGGTAATTGGTTATGCAATGACCCTAAATGAGAATTAAACACACTAAAAGCCCAATTTCATTTTATTTTTAAAATCCATCTTAAAGACACCTATAAAATCCAAATTTTAGGTAAAGGGAAGGGTTTTGGCAGTGCGGTGAACTGGTATAGAGAGGAGCACGAGATTGAGAGTGTGAGTTGAGTTTTGGGTGTGCAAGGGCTGAAGCAAGAAGGCAATTGTGAATCAAGGGTCCTGTCTTTCTCAATTTTGATCACTAATTCCACGTTAGGGGAGCTTATCCTAATTCTCGTGTTGTTATTTAGGTGTATGAATTTGATAAATTGTTTGTCATGGAATTCGTGTGGTATGTACTGTAATTGTGAATTGGTTGGCTTGACATTTGGGTGCAAAGCCTTTTATGTTTATATGGGGTATAATGAGGGTTTTGGGTATGGAATTGGGTAAGGATGACTCAATCTCGAATTGGGGTAATGTGAATGGATGAAATAACATGTTTGATGTTTACTAGCCATTGTTTTATGCTGGGCAATGATCGAATTCTATTTTGGTATGTTTTGTTGTGTAAATTGGGCAAGGTTGGGTGAATTGAGTGCGTGAATAGACTCGAAACCCTACAAGTCTCGCCCAAGCGGGTCCACCTCGTCTAAGCGAGAGTTGTAGAGTCTCACTTGGGGTTCTGGTTCGTGGTTCTCGCCTAGGCGACCAGGAAAAGGGTTGAGCGACATGGTCTCTCGCTCAGGCGAGAGGCACTCGCCTAAGCGAGGTCGCGAGGAAACCTGGGAGTTTTGAGCGCGACATCTCGCCCAGGCGAGAGGTTTTGGAGTTTTGAGCGACAGGATGCTCGCTTAGGCGAGAATGGCTCGCCTAAGCGAGGTCATGATGAGAATTCACGTTGGTTTGATTGAATCCTCGTTTAGGCGAGGTGTGTGTTATTTTGAGCGATGGTATTCCGCCCAGGCGAGATAACGTGATGCGGCTACTGTTTTAAGCTCGCTCAGGCAAGGTGAGCTAGCCCAAGCGAGACTGAGGGCTTAGCTTGGGCGAGAGTCCCTAGCTTAAGCGAGTTTATGCGAAATTCCATGTTTGTGTGTGTGGTTTGTCTACTTTTTCCTAAGTATAGGAAGCATATGCATGTGGTGTGGTGTTTGGGCTTGAAGGACTAAGTCCAATAGGGGTCTGGGATGTGCTTGATGTTTGGACACATGATGGGCATGGAACTGGTTGAGTTCCCGTTGGCTACTAATGGGCAAGGAGTCCTTAGTATGGTGATTACATGTGTCGGGCGCACGATGGGCAAGAAACTGTTATGTTTTCGTCGGCTACTATTGGGCGAGGAGTCCATAGTATGGTGATTGCGTGCGGGCCAGAGTCCAAGTTATGAGGCTTGGATGATTTTACTACAGGCGAGGAGTCTGTAGGGCAGGACTATGAGCAGGATAGGCTCATAGGGTTGGACCACGAATGAGTTAGTTTCGTGGAAGCACAGCGAAGTCCCAAGACCTAGTTCATGTATATGACTCATGAAGGACTATGAGGTCATGGTTGGGTTATTTGAAAAGCATGAAATATTATTTATGTTATTTTGGGGATGGGTGGCATATTTATTTCATGTATTTGTTTATATATTGTGCATAGCTCACCCTTTCTGTGTGTGTTGGCGATGATCGAATGACTTGTTATCCAGAAGGAGACGATTTGACAGGTGGGCCAGGAGATGCATAGACTCAGAGCGAGGGATAGCTGGGAATTTTGTTTATACGTTGTTATTTTGCTTTTTGAGATAAATATGTAATCCTTTGGGAGCCATGTGAATATTGTTTTAGTTTTATAAAATTATGGACTCCTGATTTTATGACATGTATATTAAAAGTTTTTGAATTTCCGACGTTTTTGGGAAATGGTTTTATTTTAAATGTGGTATTTATTTTATTTCAGAATTTATTTATTAAATATTAGTAATATTCCTTAGGGATGTTACAATCCACACTATAATTCACCTCATCTCATTAACCATACTTAAGTCTCCACTCTCCTAAGTGTCCAATTCATCTCGTTCCCCAATTTCTTCACGCCCACGACTATTACATAATCAGCACGAACTATAACACACCCAGCCCGAACCAATCCAACCAAAACCCCAGAATGCCACTGGCGTAACGCTGTCGCCTAACGATAACCTGTCTTCTGCCAAGTAGTGTATCAGACCTGGGAAAAACATGGTTTCTGTCACCCCTGCCAACATTCCCGTTCACTCTCTTTTGCCTCTCTCGAGACAATCTTTCCCATTTTGGCACAATAAATCCAATAATACAGCCCTCCAATTCAATACTACTGTACCCAACAAGGATCACAACAATTACACCCCAATTGTACCCCACTTTCCTACCCTTGACATTTAGTCACTGTTTCATTCACTTATGCCTACTAATGCTTAAAAATGCACATCATACGATATCAAAATCATTCGTTAATAACTACGAGTAGCTTTCCCACCGATCAGAAACAGCCCAGATCACTAAAAATATTGATTCGAGCCAAAATCTACTCGCGCCTTCTGGCGGTTCACTTGCTACCGCCAGGCGCTTCATCCAAACCCAGAAAAATTGAAGGACTCATATGTGTCGCCTGACGGCTAGGTATGTGCCGCTAGGCGGTTCCTTCTCCAGGAACCCATAATTGTACAAAAGGGTATGAGCCGCCTGGCGGCTCTGAAGACCCGCCAGGCGGTTTTTGGAAAATTTCCCAGAAACGTGAAATTATACATTTTTTAACCCAATAGAGACATCCAAATAAACATCCAATCATACATATATTTATGCACATATATATTAGCAAGTAAAACTCCCCTAATCTAGTTTCCTTGTTAAAAGTTTGAGAATTCCACTAAAGTTCCTCTTTGCTCACCCAAAGTCCCCTTAGTTCTTCCTCCAATCAGCCACAATTCTGCACTCAAACCTCACCACTCTCCAATTTTCGTGCTCTGCTTTCTAAGTACACATACAACTTACCAAAACCCTTCTCCTTACCACACATTGGCCTTTTAAAGGTGTCTTAAAGCTAGGTAATAACACAAAAACGAATCTAAGGCTTAATGGTGATGTTTATTGTCATTCATGGACCCTTTATGATTCGTTTCTCAGCCCCCCCTTGGCTGCTATTTTCTCTAGGGTTTACGTTAACCTTTCACCTTCATGCCAAAGCCAAAAATAGCAAAAAGAATGTTTAATTTAGGGTTCTCCTAGAGTTGAACCCACAACTATGCAATGCCAAATCAATGCCAAACCATCATGCCAATTCATGTTTCATGCTAACAATCATAATCCAATTATCATATTATTTCACAGCATGATTAAGCTATATTAAAATACAACGAAAATAACTCAAAATTGACATACATAGGACTTGAACCCAAGTTCTCTCACACAATCAAAATACTCTCAACCACATGAACTAGTGCTTTTCCACGTCATACTCATCACAATTTAATGTCATAAATGATTTCCCCACCCGCATTTATTAATTAATTATTTATTTAATTAATTAAATTCTACGGGTCTTACATGCATCACTAGGATGGCGCCTAGCGACAACCAACATGCCGCCAGGTGGTTCCTACTATTCCAAGAACCCCAACATTCTTCTCTGCACCTGCGAACCTCAACCCATTCAACTCCAACTATTTTGGTTTCATTCAATTTACGACCAAAAGGCTGTACTCACATGTTTAGGTTCACTATCTATTCCTAGAACTTCCAATAAGTGAAATTCCATTAACCTTTTCCCCTTAATTTAGTGCCACTATAAAAACCCCAAATCACTAGCCTTAAATTAGTGTTCATATAGTTTTTCATTGAATTTAACCTTCAACTACATATAATCCCACGAAATCTTATCTCCAACCATTTACCAATCGTTATTACTGTCTTTTACCCCAATCAGAGTTAACTCAAGAACCCCAAAACACCGAAATCGAACCAATATTGGTTCGCGTTGCCTAGCGGGTGTTCATCACCGCCAGGCAGTTCATTAAAACCTAGAAACTGGGTTGGGCAGTACGCGTCGCCTGGCGGCACAAGACTCATCGCCAGACGGTTCCTCGTAGGAACCCAGAAACCAAGCAAAAATACATGTGCCTCCTAGCGACAGTTCATCGCCCCCTAGGCGGTTTCTGGGAAATTTCTAGAAATCAGAAAATCAAACCAAATAGCATGTATTCATGCATAATTATGTCTATGTATCATGCAATTTATTCTTAAACGTAAAATTAACGAGTAACAGCTCCCCTAACCTGGATATCCTTGCTCCCAAGACAATTTGTTGCAATTCTTTATGATCTCCAATGGTCTCCCCTTGACTCTCCACCCAAAAACTCTAAATCTCTTTGCAATTCAACTCTAGTGCTATCAAAATCTGCATCCCACTACCCTCACAACAATACAATGTTGTTTTCCTTTCTAATTCCCTTCTCTCTCACCATTACAACCCAATAATTAACCCATTTACTCAAAAGAACGAAAATTAATTGGAGTAAGGTTAATGGCCATTCAAGAGCCATTATTAGATGGTTTTCCAGTCCTTCCTTGGCTGCCCATTCAACTAGGGTTTCCTCCACCCTTTCACATTCATGCCAAAAATTAGTTTAGCAAAAAGAAAACTTAATTTGGGTTCACCAAGGTTTAAACCCATAACCACTCAATCACAAAGTCAATTGCATAACCTATTCAACCAATTCATGTTTCATGATAATTCTTATAATTCTAAGGTTTTATTATCACTCAACATGATCATGCACATAAATAAAATAATAACAATTAAATAACACATAAGTGACATACATAATACTCGAACCTAAGTCCTCTCAACACAACCAAGTACTCTCAACCACTTGAGATAGTACTTTTCCACATCATAACAATCTCCATTAAATGCCATAAAGGCTCCCCTACCCGTATTTATTAAATAATTATTTATTTAATTATTTAAATTTCACGGGTCTTACATACTATCTCCAACTCCACAGGTAGCAAGAACCTAAATTTCCCCGAATCCCAGAACCATTAAAATTCCCATAGCCACGCAAGATAGTTGTCTGTGCGATGGCGCCTGGCGGCAGGCCCCGTGCTGCCAGGCAGTGCACATAATTTCTTAGCATCCCAAAATTACTCCACCCTGCGAGAGCTCCCAAACCACTCAAGTTTGTCTTCTCCCTGCCCATTTCTTCCAATCCTCACACGAATTTACCTACAGTCAGACTAGTGTACAACCCACACTCATTCCTTAGCCATTTCCCATTAGAAATCCACCACCAATTGGTCTCACAACATCAAACCCCCAAACTTTCCAACCCTAAAATCATATTTGCACTGTTCCATCAAATTTAGCCCTTAATTACATGAAACTAAATGAAGTTTGACATCAAATCACCCCTTAACAATTGAAACTAAATTTCCCTTCGATCAGAATCATCCCAAAACGCACAGAACGTCAAAATGGAGTCAATTCAACTCGCGTCGCTTGGCGAGTGTTCATCATCGCCAGGCCATTCAACCAAAAACCCAGAAACTGGGTTGACACACATGTGTCGCTTGGCAGTCAGGCTAGTACTGCCAGGCGGTTCCTCATATGGAACCCAAAAACAATCACAAAATGATGAGTCACTTGGCAGGTGTTCATCACCTGCTAGGCAGTTTCTGGAAAATTCCAGAAGCACGCAAAATACACGAAATAAGCAGAGTATATGCACCCAATTCAACATACATTTCATGCAATTAACAACACGAAGTAAAAACGCAGGGTCTAGCTGATAAGTATGAAACTTACTTATTATTCTTATTTTATTGGACCTCTTAATTGTACTTAATCATGTGTTTTGTGGGAAGTTTTAGGTTATTTTTAGGTTCTTTTTAGATTAGATATATTTTGTGTTATCTTTGAGATTATTGTATAGGAAAGTGAAAGATTGGAGAAGAAGTGAGGTTATTCTGTTAGGACCCAGTCGCCCAGCGAAATGGACCAGTCGCCTAGCGAGTAAGTCATCTCGCCCAACGAGAAGACGGTTTTTTGAAGTGGTTATAGTTTCGAAAAGTTACACGAAACTGTGTGTTGGAGTGTGGGAATGCGACCAAACCAGAAAGGAGACGAAAAAGCGCCATTCTAGGGCAAGGAGACTTCACAACAATTCATCCATTCCATGACATTCATCCATCCTTTGTTCTATATGCTTATGAGTGACTAAACCCCTCCTTCATTGGGGTTGGATGTAATAAACCTATACTCTTTGTAATTTTCTTATGCAATGTAATCTCTTTCGTTGTTCATATGTTTTATCTCAATTATAAATGTGCTTGATGGAAATCTTTGCTATTTGGTTGTATCTAATTATTGGAAAATGAATTGGAACTTAACCTTGGATAGAACAACCATGCGATTGGGTTCTAGGAATAGACGTAATTTCTAGGTCATTCTATACATCAAATCTTAATGCAAGTCATGTGTTAAAATAGTTAAGGAATTAATATTTTGACATATTTGACTTAGAACTTACTTCTAAGGAATTAGGGGTTAGTAAGCTTATGATGAGGATGTTTGAGCACGATAGAGAAATTGTGTAGGAAATATTGTGTTAGTATGGTTCATGAAATCCAACCTTGATGAAGTATTTCTTAAATCCTTTTATAACTTTAGTGTTTATTAATTTTGCATGTTGTTCTTAAATTAAACCAATCTTTTACGTTGACATTATTGCTAAAATTAGTAAATAATTACACTTAGACAAACGAACACAAATCCCTTGGGAAAACGATACTTGGACTTCCATTTTTACTACTTGTAACGAATTGGTACACTTGCCGAAGAGTTAACAAGTTTTTGGCGCCGTTGCCGGGGATTTGATTGTTTTGATTTGTTTGATTGTGTTATTTACTAGTTTAGGCTTCTACATCATTTGTACATTCATCTTTGTTTATAGTTTGTATATATTTAGTTTGTATATGCTTATTTGTCTTTTCTAGTGTTGTTGTTCTGTATGAGAAGCAGGATTCGAGCTGATAATCTACTATTTGATCTTGAAATTGAAAGAACAACTCGTAGGAACAACAGTAGAAGACGAAGAAGAGGGCAAATTCAGAAGGTTAAAGAAGAGATAGAGGCAACATCTACTTCTGAACAAGCTATCTTTTCCTCAACTGATCAAGAGGAGGAAGAAATGGCTGGTGAAGGACATGGTGACAAGCATGTTCGACGTACTCTGGAGGATTATGCTTCATTCTCCACCCCTCTTAATTTCAGCAGCATCGCACGACCTATGGTAAATGCTGCCAACATGGAGATGAAGCCAACTTTGATTCATTTAGTCCAGAGTAACCAGTTTCATGGCCATTCACCAAGTGCCAGATGAGGCTATCAGATTGAGTCTTTTTCCTTTCTCTTTGGCTGGGAATGCTAAGGTTTGGTTGAACTCCTTTCCTGAGAATAGTTTGACTAACTGGGAGGATGTTGTAGCCAAATTGTTGAACAAGTACTTTCCACAGTCAAAGGTCAATAAAGGGAAGCAAGAAATCTCATCCTTTCAACAAGAAGATTCTGAGTCATTGAGCCAAACATGCGATAGGTTCAAAGGCTTGTTACGAAAAACCCCTACTCATGGTTTTGACATGCCTATGCAACTTACTCTATTCCTTGGAGGATTGCAATCTCATACTAAATTGATGTTGGATGCCTCAGTTAGAGGCAATATCAAGTGGAAGACACCTGAGGAAGCCTATGAAATGATTGAGAATATGGCATACAATGATAATGAAATGCAGAATGAGAGGGCCACTTCACAGAAGAAAGGAGGTATGCTAGAGCTTCAGTCTCAGGATGCAATATTGGCTCAGAACAAAATAATGAGTCAACAGCTTGAATCAGTAATGAAGAAGCTTTCTCAATTGCCTAAGGAACTTCAGAATGTCTCTCAGGCTCAACATCAACAAGCTGTGCAAGGATGTGAGTTGTGTGGTGGAGATCATCCAAATGGGCAGTGTGTCATGAAGAACAATTCTCAGGAAGAGGTTAACTACATGGGAAACCAAAGCCGTCAGGGTAATTATGGTAACTACAACCAAGGTTGGAAACCTCACCCAAGCATGGGCCAGCCTGGACCTTCTAACAGACCTTCACCTCAATCCCAACCATCTTTGAATGATAGGACCACTAAACTTGAGGAAGCAATGCAACAGTTTGTGCAAGTGTCTATTTCCAATCAAAAGAGCACGGAGGCATCTCTCCGTAACTTGGAAATGCAAATTGGGCAACTTGCTAAGAAGTTGGAGGACAAGCCAGAGAAGAACTTTGGGGCTAATACTGAGGTTAACCCCAAGGAGCAGTGTAAGGCTATTGTTACAAGAAGTGGTAAAGTGTTAGTAGAGAGAGATGTGATAAAAAAAGAGAGTGAGAAAGAAAAAGGAGAGACGAGTGGAGAGAAAAGTGAGAATGATGAAAAAGTTGAGGGAGAAGAAGAGAAAGAAGTGGAGAGAAAAAACAGTGAGAAAAAAGAAATTGTGAAACCACTTCCTTATCCCAAAACCCACTCTAGAAAAGAAAAGGAGAAGCAATTCTCTAGGTTTTTGGATATCTTCAAAAAATTAGAGATTACCATTCCCTTTTCTGAAGCTCTCCAACAGATGCCTTCTTATGCCAAGTTTATGAAGGAGTTGCTCACCAAAAAGAGGAAGTACATTGAGGAGGAGACAATTGAAGTGCAAGGCAATTGTAGTGCAATTATTCAAAAGATCTTGCCTCCCAAATTCAAAGATCCAGGTAGTTTTACTATACCATGCACCATTGGGAAATTACCCATTGGAAAGGCATTAATTGATTTGGGAGCAAGTATAAATTTGATGCCTCTTTCCATGATGAGAAGAATTGGAGATTTGGAGGTGAAACCCACGAGGATGACACTTCAATTGGCTGATCGATCTATTAAGTGTCCATATGGTGTTATAGAAGATGTATTGGTGAAAGTTGATAAGTTCACTTTTCCAGTGGATTTTGTCATCTTGGATATGGAGGAAGATACTGAGGTCCCTCTCATATTGGGGCGCCCATTCATGAAGACTGCCCGGGTGATTATTGATGTGGATGATGGTCATCTAAAAGTTCGTGTGCAAGATGAAACTGTGACTTTTAATGTCGTAGAGGCCATGCAACATCCAAGTGATAGTGGCAATTGTTTCAGAGTGGAGGTCTTTGATGAAGTGATTGACAGAGCTAAGAGTCAGATGCCTGTAAAATCCTCTCTTGAGAGAGTTTTGACTGATTCTTGTGATGATTTGACTTTGGAGGAGGAAGCAGAAGTGGAAGAGGTTACTATGCAGTTGGAAAAGACTAGAGAAGTATCTTCCACTCATGCTAAAGTGGAGAATTTGACAAAGGAGAAATCTGATGATCAAGACAAACTTGAGTTGAAAGTATTGCCAGATCATCTCAAGTATGCCTTCTTAGAAGACGATTGTAAGAAACCGGTGATAATTAGCAGTGCACTTTCACAGTTTGAAGAGCAGAGGCTTTTGGAGGTTCTCAAGGCAAATCAAGGGGCTATAGGTTGGCATATTTCTGACTTGAAGGGGATAAGCCCAACCTATTGCATGCACAAGATCATGTTGGAGAAGGACTACAAACCCATTGCACAACCACAAAGACGTTTGAATCCCACTTTGAAAGAGGTGGTGAGGAAGGAGGTGCTGAAATTGTTGGAAGCAGGGATGATATATCCAATTTTAGACAGTTCTTGGGTAAGTCTTGTGCATGTTGTGCCAAAAAAAGGGGGAATGACTGTTGTCAAGAATGAAAAAAATGAGTTAATTCCAACTCGAACAGTCACTGGGTGGAGGATGTGCATTGATTATAGGAAGTTGAATCAAGCCACTCGGAAGGATCATTTTCCACTCCCTTTTATGGACCAGATGTTGGAACGGTTGGCTGGGCAAGCTTTCTACTGTTTCCTGGATGGTTATTCAGGATATAATCAAATAGTTGTTCATCCAGAGGATCAGGAGAAGACTGCTTTCACGTGTCCTTATGGTGTATTTGCTTATAGGCAAATGCCTTTTGGCCTTTGCAATGCACTTGCCACCTTTCAAAGATGCATGCTAGCCATTTTTGTTGATTTGGTTGAGAAGAGTATTGAGGTATTTATGGATGATTTCTCAATTCTTGGTCCATCTTTTGATTCATGCCTTGAGAACTTGGATGTGGTTTTGAAAAGATGCATTGACACAAACCTTGTGCTGAATTGGGAGAAGTGCCATTTTATGGTGAGAGAAGGTATTGTGTTGGGCCATAGAGTTTCTTCTAGGGGAATTGGTGTTGATCATGCTAAGGTGGATGTCATTGAGAAATTACCACCTCCATCAAATGTCAAAGGGGTTAGAAGTTTTCTTGGTCATGCAGGTTTCTATAGAAGATTCATCAAAGATTTCTCCAAGATTGCTAAACCCCTATGCAATCTCCTTGTTAAAGATGCTCCTTTTGAGTTTGATGGTGAGTGTTTGCAAGCTTTTAATAACTTGAAGGAGAAACTAGTTGCTGCCCCAGTGATAATTGCACCAATTTGGACTCAAGAATTTGAGTTGATGTGTGATGCTAGCGATTATGCCATTGGGGCGGTTCTTGGCCAGAGCAAAGAGAAAGTTTTTCATGCTATTTATTATGCAAGCAAGGTTTTAAATGGTGCTCAACTTCATTATGCCACAACTGAGAAGGAGTTTTTGGCCATTTTCTATGCATTAGAGAAGTTTAGACCTTACCTTATTGGGTCTAAAGTGATCATATATAGAAACCATGCTGCCATAAAGTATTTGTTGTCCAAGCCTGACTCCAAGCCACGGTTGATCAGATGGGTTCTCTTATTACAGGAGTTTGATTTGGAGATTAGGGACAAGAAAGGGAGTGAGAATGTAATTGCAGATCATCTCTCTCGGTTGCTAAATGATGAAGTTACATGCAAAGAGAGGGAGATTTGTGAGACTTTTTGTGATGAAAGCTTGATGCTCATTCAACAAAGGCCATGGTTTGCAGATATGGCTAATTTCAAAGCTGCAGGTGTTCTCCCTGAAGATCTTTCATGGCAGCAGAAGAAAAAGTTTTTACATGATGCAAAACAGTACCTTTGGGATGACCCTTTCTTGTTCAAGCTTGGTGCTGACAATCTTTTGAGGCGGTGTGTCACTGTAGAGGAAGCTGCAGGTATCCTATGGCATTGTCATAATTCGCCATATGGTGGACACTTTAATGGAGAAAGGACAGCCGCCAAGGTGCTCCAATCTGGTTTCTACTCGCCCACTTTATTCAAGGATGCTCATTCTCATGGTAGGAGTTGTGATAAGTGCCAGAGGATTAGAAGCATTTCAAGAAGAAATGAGATGCCACTGCAAGCAATTTTGGAAGTGGAGGTGTTTGACTGTTGGGGCATTGATTTTGTTGATCCCCTACCTTCATCGTACAGTAATGAGTATATATTGGTTGCAGTGGATTATGTCAGCAAATGGGTGGAAGCAACTGCTTACCAAAAGAATGATGCCAAGACAGTTATTAAGTTCTTGAAGAGACAGATTTTCTCACGGTTTGGAGTTCCTAGGGTCCTCATAAGTGATGGTGGATCCCATTTTTGTAATGCTCAGTTAGCCAAGGTTTTGAAGCATTATAAGGTTAGGCACAAAATAGCCTCTCCTTATCATCCTCAAACCAATGGCCAAGATGAAGTGTCCGACAGAGAGATAAAGAGAATTCTTGAGAAGACTGTGGCATCATCTAGAAAGGATTGGTCGGTGAAGCTTGACGATGCTCTTTGGGCATATAGGACAGCCATGAAAACACCTGTGGGGCTGTCATCGTTCCAATTAGTATATGGCAAATCTTGTCACCTACCGGTGGAGATGGAGCATAAGACTTATTGGGCTTTGAAATTTCTTAACTTTGATTCATCTTTGTCTGCAGAGAAAAGAAAGTTGCAGTTGCAGGAACTTGAAGAAATGAGATTGACAACATATGACAACTCCAATAAATACAAGGAAAAGGTAAAGCTCTATCATGATAGGAAGCTTTTGAAGAGAGAATTTCACCAAGGCCAGCAAGTGCTACTTTTCAATTCAAGATTCAAGCTCTTTCCTGGCAAGTTGAAATCAAAGTGGTCAGGGCCATTCACCATCAAGGATGTCAAACCATATGGCGCAGTTGAACTAATGGATCCTTCTTCTAGTGATCCAAATAGAAGTTGGATAGTAAATGGTCAGCGCTTGAAGCATTATGTGGGGGGTGAGGTTGAACACCTCACCACTATCATTCACTTTTCTGATCCATGAACTGTTACCGGGCAAGCTAGTGACGTTAAAGAAGCGCTAACTGGGAGGCAACCCAGGGTTGTTGTTTGCTATTGTTTTTAGAATAGGTTTGCTTCTGTTCGTATTTGTTTCTGTTATGTTTTGTTCGCCCAGCGAGTGGCCGTCGCCCAGCGAGTCCGTTTTTGCAGAATCTGGTTTTCAAAAATTATGCAGACTCGCCCAGCGACCACCACTCGCCCAACGAATAATTGCGTTAATTCGACTCTGGAGCAGTAGCTGGGCGAGCCACTCTCGCCCAGCGAGTCTGGCTAGTTGTGAATTCAGAAGTTATACGCACTCGCCCAGCTAGCAGTAGTCACCCAGCGAATTATTGAAACAATTTCGCTCTGGAACAGTAGCTGGGCGACCGCTACTCGCCCAACGACCAAGCTTCGAGAAAAAAAAAAATAATAAAATTCGAATTTGAAATTGGAGGGAACTGGGACGCTCGCCCAACGAGGCACGTCAATCGCCCAACGACTGTGACAGACTTTAATGCTGTCAGGAGGTCGTTGGGTCAAATTTAACTTTTCTGAAAACAAGGCTACTCGCCCAGCGAGTGGTGTCACTCGCCCAGCGAGTGCGTCTGGCTGGCCCTAAAAAATCAGATTTCCCATATTTTTCTTTCTCTTTCTCTTTCAAAGAAAACCCTAGCCGTTTTCTCTTCTCTCTTGGGTGTGGGTCGCGCTGCTAATTTGTGCTTCCTCCTAACCATTCCATCTTCTTCTTGCACTCATCTTCATAAAGGAAAGTATTTCTCATCTTCTTCTTCCTTTTTCTTTCAATAATTTAGGGTTTTACTTAGGGTTTTCTTTAGGATTTTTCATTGTTGATTTTGAATCTATGGAAGTTTATGTAACTTAGTGTTGTTCGAGTATTGCATATAAAGTATTGTGTGTGAGTAGTGTGTTTGCAATTTTGATTGAGTGCGTTCGCCTAGCGAGCTTGCTCGCCTTCGTTCTGTGACACTGTTCATCTGCTGCAGGTTTCATCACTCGCCCAGCGAGTTGCTCGCCTAGTGAGTCTGTTACAGCAGCTTCTGTTGTTACTGATCGCGCAGCGAGTTGCTCGCCTAGCGAGTGATCCTCTGCAGCGTTGTTTTCTTTTGTTATGTTTTGTGTGTTGATATTAGCATTGTTGTTTCTAACCTTGTTTTGTGGAACAATCTCTGTGCTGGTTCTGTGATGTTAATTGTGCAGATGGCTCCTCCTAAGGCATCTCGGGATTCTAAGAAGCGGAAAGTTACTCGAGGGTCTTTGTCCCGTGCTCCTTCCATTGATTCCATGGACGAAGATGCCGAGTTTGAGTATGATCAGCATAAGTTTACATCTGAAGCTGCTGCAAGGAGATTTCTAGAGATCATGCATGTCGATATCTTACCAGAGAGACATGTGAACTTGAAGATGAGGGAGTTTGATGATTTCAGAGGGGAGCTGGAGAGATGACAGTGGCATAGAGTGCTGGGAAACCTTCCAAATGAGGTTGATGAGGTCCTTGTCAAGGAGTTTTATGCTAATGCCTACAATTCGGATGGTTCTTTGCCACGCCAAGCCAAGGTCCGGGGCAAAATTATCAAGTTTGACCGCAAGGCACTGAACACCTTCTTGAAGACTCCTATTTTTCCTGCTGATAGGAACACGCCTTATGGAGATTTTCTGAATGAAGATAAGGATTTTGAGGCCATTGCAGCAAGATTGTGCATTCTTGGCGAGTCCTATGTGATAGGTGTTTCTGGCACTCCTATTCGCATTTTGCGCAAGCATCTGAACTCCTTGGCACAGATGTGGAGTGTTTTCTCATATAACAACATATCTCCTAACACTCACACCTCCGATATCAATCTTGAGCGATCGTACTTGGTTTTTGCGATCATGACCGGAATTGAAATTGATACTGGAGTTGTGATATCACAGGAGATTGCCCTCATTGCGAGTAATGCTACCAAGCTCGGGTTTCCAGCACTCATCACGGCCTTATGCAAGGCAAAAGGTGTTGTTTCAGACACACCAGTATTGCTTCGTCTCCAACCCCCCATCAATAGTCGGTTCAT
>Ga0214542_1007482_pt1 | contig 18975 bp, 22 predicted proteins | sample CNSS1metaG_FD_160096 | JGI IMG/M metagenome (GOLD analysis project Ga0214542, IMG submission 160096) | Root nodule microbial communities from cowpea collected in UCLA plant growth center, Los Angeles, California, USA - CNSS1 | ecosystem: Host-associated > Plants > Roots > Nodule | place: USA...
TAAAACACTCAATCTTGATGAACGTTCCCTTTATTTGAGGCCTGAGGGACATAAAATGAAGTTGAAATTTATGACACAAAGACAAGTCAGTAAGGATCAACATTGGCTGAAGGACGAAATAGAAAAACAAAGAATAGAAAAAGAAGCAATAGAAATTGCAGAAGGAACAGAAAATGAAGAAAAGGAAAATGAAGTAGAGAAAAAGATAATGGAAATTTTATTTGTCAATGTTTTTTCTTCTACAGTTTGTGATGTCATTTTACAGGAACAAAAGGATAAGCAAGTGAATGAAACACACCAGCTTCCATGTTTGAAAAGGAACCTTGTTCACATGCATTTGGTTTGCTGATGAGCAGCAAATTCGTCAAACACAATGCATGGAATTATTTATTGTTACATATCAAGGTAGGTGGGGTAGTGTTGGCAAGAGAGGTGCTCCACGGATTGCAACCACTAGAAAAGAACAAATATGAATATATTCAAGTTGAATTTGATCCTAGAGGAAGAGAATCAAGTTGTGGAAAAATTAAGTCATTCACAAGATCATAATAAACTTATATTAAAACTAGTAGAAAAATAAAGCCTCAAGATTCGGGACGAATCTTCTCGAAGAAGGAGGGTGTGATATGAATCACATCATAACTCAAATGGAGAAGTACTAACGCACCACTTTGCTGCAGTTAGTTTATTTTTAGGTTTTGAAGTTGTTAGTTTGTTTAAATGTGGTCCAATTCATTGTAAAATTGGCTTACCAAATTATGTTTTGGTTTAATCAATTAATGGGCTCTGGTTTAGTTTTATTTCAAGTTGTAATGACGACCCAATTGCAACTTAGTCATCAGCCTTCGGGAGACCAAGAGGATGCTTGGCTGAATTGTTTTTGGTAACTTTTAGGTTGCCATAATTTCAGTTACAATCAGTCATTAAGTAGTAGGATCATTAATAGTTTTAAGTGGGATGTAATTTCAAGGGTTAAATATGTTTTTGGTCCCTCAAGTTTCAGTGAATTTTGGAATTAGTCCCTCATCAAAACTTTATATCAATTTAGTCATTCATCTCTCAAAATGCGTGAATTTAGTCCTTTTAACCAAATTTAATTAAGTTTATCTGACGTTTCAAGCACATTTCATGGTAGTATTTAAGTTAACATTGAAGCAAAAATGTGTCAAACAGTGTAAATAATTTAAATACTATCATGAAATGCGCTTGAAACGTCAGATAAACTTAACAAAATTTGGTTAAAAGGACTAAATTCATGCATTTTGAAAGATGAAGGACTAAATTGGTCAAAAGTTTTGATGAGGGACTAATTCCAAAATTCGCTGAAACTTGAAGGACCAAAAACATATTTAATCCTAATTTCAATATATGTGTCTTTTGTAATTTCATTGGTTAAAGCTACTATATAAGCTGAACCATTTAATCAATGAAACAAGTTGGGTTTTATTCAGAAAATATTAGAGTTTTATCTCTTCTATCTTAGTGAGAGTGATTCTCCTAAGTTCTTGAGTGATTCAAGAATCCATGAGTTTTATCGAAGGTCTTTTTTCCCTTTGTGCATTTAAACTCTTAGGCTTATCTTCCATTCTTGGAAGTGTGACGTCTATCAGTTTCCACTACATCTTCTTATCTATTTCCATTTTCTCGTTTTAAATAATTTCTCAAATTTCTTGCTTATTAGCATTCCAACCTAGATAGATCCATAAAACGAATCCACCCCTCTGGATTCACATCATTTGGTATTCAGAGTCTAGCTCACTAGATTTGGAATAGCAATGGAAGTTTATTCTACAAGGTGTTTCATCGAATGCAACCCATGTTTAGTTGCATTCGATTACGAAAAGCAACATTGTTGTGATCCAAAGATTGGTGGTGAAACTCGAGTTAGCCACAAGCTTTCATTCGAGTCAAGCATGGATCAAATTCAGTACGAGGCAATGTGTGAAAGAAGTATAATGTGATATTGCTCCCATGGACTCTTCCCATGTTCTTTTGGGTTGGACATGATTTCGTTTTAAAACACTCAATCTTGATGAACGTTCCCCTTATTTGAGGCAAGAGGGACATCAAATGAAGTTGAAATTTATGACACCAACACAAGTCAGTAAGGATCAATATTGGCTGAAGAACGAAATAGAAAAAAAAAAGAATTAGAACCGTTTAAATTATATACTACAGTGATTAAAAACCGTATTGACATCCTTGATTTGTTGATTTGCGTTTTGATCCTCATGCCCATCATATTTCGAATCCATATTACTGATCATCACCACCCCATGAGTTTAAGGCCTCATTTCATATTAATACCATGTTCCTTTAGTTCCACACCTCTCATTCATTTCACATGCCAACTTTCATACTAGACCCGTCATACACAATTCGTGATTCATGCCAAGCATGCATAATACACCATTATATAAATGTTTCTCATCATACAATTCACACCTAAACCAATATCAATCATCCAAGAATAAACGAACACCCAAACAGCGCACTGCCTCGCCCAATCCCTCGCTCAGGCTGAGGGTTCTCGCTCAGGCGAGACGTGCTCGCTCAGGCGAGCCCCCCGTTCGCCTAGGCGAGGGCTCAAAAGGGGAAGCAGGGAGCAACGCGGGATCTCGCTTAGGCGAGACCCCTCTCGCCTGGGCGAGATGCTCGCTCGCTCAAAACGTCGAGCATGTGGCCTGGGCGACCTTTCGCGCAGGAGCCTTAGGTGAGCTCCCTGTTTCATCTCGCCTAGGCGAGACTGACTCGCTTGGGCGAGATTTACAGGTCTCGTCACTGGTTCATCTGGAACAACCATGTTTTCAAACCAACCAAACATACAGAATGTTCTCACGCATCAAATCGAAAGATTAAACCATACAAGCAGCAACCAACTCAAACACAGACCAAAACAACTGGAAACTAAGAACTCTAACTTCCCGTACCTGGAAGAGGGCTAACGGAGCTTCGACACGGGACCTCGGGGTGCACCAACTCAAGGATGGCTCGCAGAATTGGCAGGACAGCGAAATAGAACCAGGGAAACTGAGTCACAGGGCTTTTAACCGAACATACGAAACAAGACAGCGGAAAGGGAATCAGTACGGCTGGGAGAGACACTTACATGGAGTAGAAGTCCCTTTAGCTTACGTGACAGTCGAACGAAACCCTAGCGGAGGGGTGACGGCTGTAGCTCCAGGCAAAGGCAAAGTTTTTTTTCTGAAAATGGTAAGGTACGTTAGGTTTAGGGCAGACCTAAAGACTTTATACGTTGGGCCGGCCTTAGGCCCACTTACAAGGGCAGCCCACTAACTTTAGGGCAGAAAAATAAAAGGGGGCCTCACAAAATGTGGATGTGGATGTGATTTTCTCATGTCCTCCTCTAGTTCCCAAGTCGAGTCACCCGTCCTCCGATCCCAGATAACTTTGACAAGACTGACAGTCTTTCCTCGACGTTCCTCAACCTTACTATCCTCAAGAGCGATGGGTGGTACTTCCACTGTGAGATCCTCCCTGATCTGTATATCCTCAACTTCCAACACGTGGGCTGGGTCGAATACATACTTCCTCAGCTGTGACACATGAAACATCGGATGAAGGTTCGCCAACTGCGGGGGTAAAGCTATCTCGTAGGCCACCGGTCCGATCCTCCTCGTGATCTGATATGGACCAAGGAATTTAGGCGAAAGCTTCCTCGAGCGGAGATCCCTTCCCATGCCCGTGGTTCGGGTCACCCTCAAGAATATATGATCTCCCGTTGCAAACTCCAAAGGCCTCCTCCTACGATCAGCATAGGCCTTCTGCCTACTCTGAGAAGCCAGCATCCTATCTCTCACCTTCCTCACCTCCTCGGTGGTCTTCTCTAACAACTCCGGTCCAACCAACACTACCTCTCCATCCTGATACCAACAGAGAGGAGTCCTACACCTCCTGCCATAAAGAGCCTCGTATGGCGCCATGCCAATGCTCGCACGAAAACTGTTGTTGTAGGTGAACTCTATCAACGGCAATACCTCGTCCCAAGCACCCAGATGATCTAGTATGCAAGTTCTCAACAAATCTTCTAACGATTGGATCGTCCTCTCAGACTGGCCATCAGTCTGAGGGTGATAAGCTGAGCTCATAGTCAACTTTGTTCCCAAGGCCTCTTGTAAGGTTTGCCAAAACCGGGATGTAAATCGTGGGTCTCTGTCGGAAACTATGCTCGAGGGTACCCCATGCAACCTCACAATCTCTTTGACGTACAGTTGGGCCAACTTGGCCATGGACATCCTCAAGTTCATCGCCAAAAAGTGTGCACTCTTAGTCAACCGATCTACTATCACCCAGATGGTGTCATGTCCTCTGAAAGTCCGTGGAAGATGAGTCACGAAGAACTCCTGTGGAGATGTTGTCCCATTTCCACACTGGTACCTCCAACGACTGTAGAACTCCCCCGGGTCTCTGATGTTCCACCTTCGCCTTCTGACAAGTCAAACAGGCGGATACAAACTGAGCCACATCTTTCTTCATCCCCTGCCACCAGAAATTTTCGTTAAGGTCCTGGTACATCTTAGTCATGCCAAGATGCAAGCTAAGACGACTCTTGTGTCCTTCCTCAAGGATCAACTTTCTCACCTCAGCATCCTCAGGTATACATACTATTCCTCGAAACCTCAGTATGCCATCATCACTCACGGCAAAGTCTCTGGCTTCCTCTGATCCAAGCTGTTCCCTAACTCAGTTCAGACCAGCATCCAACAACTGCCTCTCTCTGATCAGGCCCAAGAAATCACTAGATATAGTAAGGGTACTACACCTAATGGACTCAGACCCCAACTCCACCTGTATCCTCATGTCTTTGAACTTCTCTAGTAGTTCCACCTCTTTTATCATGAGATGTGCTGTGTGTACCGTCTTCCTACTCAGAGCATCTGCCACTACATTTACCTTCCCCGGGTGATATAGGAGTTCGAAGTCATAGTCCTTCAGGAACTCCATCCACCTCCTCTGCCTCATGTTCAGCTCCTTCTGATCAAACAAGTACTTTAAACTCTTGTGGTCGCTGAACACCCGAAACTGAGCATCATAAAGATAGTGCCTCCAGATCTTCAGGGCAAAAACTATCGCTGCCAACTCAAGGTCATGAGTGGGATAATTACGCTCATGCACCTTAAGCTGTCGTGAAGCATACGCCACCGCCTTCTTCTCTTGCATCAAGACACAACCAAGTCCGAGATGAGACGCGTCGTAGTAGACTTCAAACGGTTTCTCCACATCCGGAATTACCAATATAGGAGCACTCGTCAATCTCCTCTTTAGCTCTTGAAAGCTCTCCTCACACTTATCCGTCCAAGTGAAGGGTTGGTCCTTCCGAGTAAGCAAAGTCAGAGGCGCCACTATCTTGGAGAATCCCTCTATGAATCTCCTATAGTAGCCTGCTAACCCCACAAAGCTCTTGATCTCTATGGCTGATTTAGGACTTTCCCACCTTATCACTGCCTCGACCTTGGATGGGTCCACTGTAATCCCCTGAGTAGATATCACATGTCCCAAGAACTGAACTTCATCCATCTAGAACTCACACTTAGACAATTTGGCATACAACTGCTTCTCCCTCAAGACACCAAGCACCAACCTCAGGTGTTCTGCATGTTCCTCCTACGTCCTGGAGTAGATAAGGATGTCGTCTATGAAGACCACGACGAACTTATCTAGGAAAGGTCAGAAGATCCTGTTCATGTAGTCCATGAACACTGTTGGAGCGTTGGTCACACCAAACGTCATAACCACGTACTCATAGTGGCCATACCTCGACCTGAAGGCTGTCTTCTGTACATCATCAGCCTTTACCAAAATCTGATGATAACCCGATCGCAGATCTATCTTCGAGAACACTGATGACCCATGCAACTGATCCATCAAGTCATCAATTCTCGGGAGTGGATACTTATTCTTGATCGTCATCTTGTTCAGTTGCCTGTAGTCCACACATAGACGCGAACTCCCATCTTTCTTCTTTACCAACAATATTGGCGCTCCCCAAGGCAAAGTGCTGGGTCGGATGAACTGTTTCTCCATTAGATCCTCCATCTGTTTCTTGAGCTCTACCAACTCTGCCGAAACCATACGGTACGGAGCCATCGATACCGGACCCGTCCCTGGTACCAGGTCAATAGAGAACTCCACTTCTCTACTGGGAGGCAACCCTGGTACTTCATCCGGAAACACGTCTACAAAATCCTGGACTACTGGTATCACTGACGTGGTCTCTCCTCTCCCCACCTCCATATGTGTGAAGATCATGTAGCACCGCGCTCCGTCATGTAGTTCCCTCATAACACCCTGAGAAGACACCAACTCGGGCTCCTCTGTGTCGGGAAAAAGTAGCTTCTTCTCCCGACAATCTATCAGGATGCGATTGGCAGAGAGCCAATCCATCCCTAAGATTACCTCCAACTCCTGTAGAGGTAGGCAAATTAAGTTCACCCTGTACCTGCTCCCCTCTTCCTCCACTGGAAGCCTAGCACACAAGGACGACGTCCTGACCAAACCCGATGCCGGAGTAGACACCGCAAGCTCACACTGCAGCTCATGCACCGGCAGACCCAACCGTTCCACACACGCATTTGACACAAAAGAGTGTGTCACTCCAGAATCATATAGCACACAACATCTCATCCCAGAAATCACACAATAACCCATAACAAGGTTACCTGAACCTATAGCCTCAGCTCCGATCATGGCATAGACTCTGCCTGTCGCCTGAGGCCTGTTGCCTCTGTCTCTCCCCTGATGTTGATGGGGTGTCTGAACTGGAGGGCGGGTCACTGCCCTAGCAAGTTTGGGACAATCCCTCCCAAAGTGGCCTTCCTTGCCACAGTTGTTGCACCTACGGTAACCCTCCCTACGTGGACAAGCGTACCTCGGGTGGGGTCCTCCACATGAGTAACACCGAACTCGGCCCTGCTGCGGAGGAAAACTCCTAGACTCTTGAGGCTGATGGTGGGGTTTATCATATGGTCTCCTCCGCTCCTCCTGTCTGGGCCTAGACCCAGATGGTCCACCTATCCTCTGAGGCGGCTATGGCTGCTGTGGGCGCTGGCCTTCCACCTCACGCTTCATCTTCTCCATCACCCTGGCCTTCTCTACTAGCGCGGCAAAATCCTTGATGGACAAGGGTGCCACCATCAAGCGAATATCCCCCTGAGGCCGTTCTCTAACTTACGGCATCTCCACTCTTCGTCAAGCGGCAGGGTGTAGAAACGGCTGAGGTGTTTGAACCTCTCAGCATACTCTGTGACAGTCTTCCCTCCCAGGGTCAACTGGAGGAACTCCACCTCCTTGGCGTACCGGATGCTGTCTGGGAAGTACTCTGAGAGAAATCTCTCTCTGAAAGTCTCCCACGTCACTAGCTCATCCCTCTCCTCTAGGATGGATCTGTTGCTGCTCCGCCAATGCTCCGCCTCTCTTGTGAGCATGTAAACCGAGAATGCCAACCTGTTCTCCGTAGGGCACATCTTGGTGTCATAGATGCACTCTAGGTCCTTCAGCCATTGGTCTGCGGCGTCAGGACTAGTCTTCCCATCAAACTTCGTCAGGTGGTGCTTCAGAAAGTCTTCTAGGCTCCACTCCCTGACTGCAGGTCGTGGTTCCGGACCAAACACAGGGGCAACCGCCCTGTTCTCCTCCAACTGGCAGAGGGCCTCCATGTGCTGCCAATGAGCATCCTCAGCAGCTACCCTCACAGCCTCCATCTGCTGCATCACTGCCTGCTACTGCTCAAGCGACGCCGCCTATTGCTGCATGGATGCCTCATGCTGCTGCATCATCGCAGCACTCTGCTGCGCCATAGCTGCTACCATCGCCTCCATGGCTCTGGCGATATCTGGTGCGTCCCCTTGGGATGATTGAGAAGCTCGACGAGGAGGTGCCATAGTCCACTGGCACACAGAAAAATCACTTGGTTAGACTTGATAAGGCAAGAATTTTAACCGAACACTTAGAGACACACAGAGAAAGCTAAGCGGACAACCCAAGTCCATAGACCTAAGGAATGACCGTTCTGATACCATAAATGTAACGTCCCATTTAATTCATAAACGCAATTAAAGGAAGCGCCACACATAAGATAGTATAACAATGCAGTCTTGGGGTTCCCAACATCACCCCTACAAAACTAGGCACACCACGATGCCAACAAAAGCAGAATAATTGTTTAACTAAAAGTTTACAATCTAATAATCACGAATACAGGGGCCATAGCCCTAAAGAAGCATGACGGAAAGAAGTACAAGATACAGCCCAGACGGGTAGGTAGCGGAATCACCATTCCCTTGTTGACCACGAGAACCTCGCCCATCTGCTCCCATCAACCAAGTTGATGATCATCGCAAGGAAGAACAGCCACATACAACACAACCATGCAACAAAACGGGTAAGATAGAGCCAACACATATTCATCATACAGTCAAATATATTTTCATCATCTCATATCCATATAACAACTAAACATGTTATGACTCTCCATTCAATACACTACGACTCGACTCGACTCCTCTGGATACGTATAACTTGGTCGGATTTAGCGGATGCTTGCATTTGTGGTGGATACGTTTGCTCGACCCTGAGCTGCTCGATCTTGAGCTATGTAATATAAGTGTTATGATGAATCAAATTTCCCTCACCACAAGGTTAGCCCTTACTGGATTTCAGGCCTCCTGCTACTCTCACCACAGGAGTCAGTCCGCTCTAGGTGAGACTAACTGGCTGCTCAGAGTGTCAGGATGCAACCTTACCTTGAATCCTTACCTGGTTATACAGATGGGGCACCACCATGGACACCCACTAACAGGGGCCATGAAATTACATCCCGACCACTGAAGCGTAGCCCCGAAGGTCTCACCTAGAGACCCCAAGGAATTACACGCTGACACGGACAAACATTCATAAAACAGTAGTAAGGGAACATTAAATTATATTTACATTTCCACACCAACCCCTAAGATTAATTCCTCATGCCCATCATATTTCGAATCCATACTACTAATAATCACCACCCCATGAGTCTAGGGCCTCATTTCGTATTAATACCATGTTCCTTTAGTTTCACACCTCTCATTCATTTAACATGCCAACTTTCATACTAGACCCGTCATACACAATTCGTGATTCATGCCAAGCACGCATAATACTCCATTATATACATGTTTCTCATCATACAATTCACACCCAAACCAATATCAATCATCTAAGACTAAACGAACACCCAAACAGCGCACTGCCTCGCCCAATCCCTCGCTCAGGCTGAAGGCGAGGGCTCAAAAGGGGAAACAGGGAGCAATGCGGGATCTCGCTTAGGCAAGACCCCTCTCGCCTGGGCGAGATGCTCGCTCGCTCAAAACGTCGAGCAGGTCGCCTGGGCGACCTTTCGCGCAGGAGCCTTAGGCGAGCTCCCTGTTTCATCTTGCCTAGGCGAGACTGACTCGCTTGGGCGAGATTTACAGGTCTTGTCACTGGTTCATCTGGAACAGCCATGTTTTCAAACCAACCAAACATACAAAATGTTCTCACGCATCAAATCGAAAGATTAAACCATACAAGCAGCAGCCAACTCAAACACCGACCAAAACAACTAGAAACTAAGAACTCTAACATCCCGTACCTGGAAGAGGGCTAACGGAGCTTCGACACGGGACCTCGAGGTGAACCAACTCAAGGATGGCTCGCAGAACTGGCAGGACAGCGAAATAGAACCAGGGAAACTGAGTCACGGGGCTTTTAACCGAACATATGAAACAAGACAGCGGAAAGGGAATCAGTACGGGTGGGAGAGACACTTACATGGAGTAGAAGACCCTTTAGCTTACGTGACAGTCGAACGAAACCCTAGCGGAGGGGTGACGGCTGCAGCTCCAGGCAAGGGCAAAGTTTTTTTCTGAAAATGGTAAGGTACGTTAGGTTTAGGGCAGACCTAAAGACTTTATTCGTTGGGCCGGCCTTAGGCCCACTTACAAGGGCAGCCCACTAACTTTAGGGCAGAAAAATAAAAGGGGGCCTCCTTAGAGCAATGGAAGTTTATTATACAAGGTGTTTAATCGAAGGCATACCATGTTTAGTTGCATTCGATTACGGAAGACAACAATGTTGTGAGCCAAAGATTGGTGGAGAAACTCGAGTTAGCCACAAGCTTTCATCCGAGTCAAGCATGGATCAAATTCAGTACGAGGCAATGTGTGGAAGAATTATAATGTGATATTGCTCCTATGGACGTTTCCCATCTTCTTTTGGGATGGACATGATTTCGTTTTAAAACACTCAATCTTGATGAACGTTCCCCTTATTTGAGGCAAGAGGGACACAAAATGGAGTTGAAATTTATAACACCAAGACAAGTCGTAAGGATCAACATTGGCTGAAGGACGAATTAGAAAAAGAAAGAATTAGAAACTGCAGAAGGAAGGTATAGTGAAGAAAAAGAAAAGGAAGTGGAGAAAAAGATGATGGAAATTTTATTTCTCAATATTTTTTCTTCTACATTTTGTCATGTCATTTTACAGGAACAAAAGGATAAGCAAGTCAATGAAACACACCAGCTTCCATGTTTGAAAAGGAAGCTTGTTCACAATGCTTTATTATGCATTTGGTCCGCTGATGAGCCCCAACTTCGTCAAATACAACGCATGGAATTATTTCTTTTGACATATCAAGGTAGGTGGGGTAGTGTTGGCAAGAGAGGTGCTCCACGGATTGCAACCACTGGAAAGGACCAAATATGAATATATTCAAGTTGAATTTGATCCTAGAGGAAGAGAATTAGTTTCAAGTTGAGGAAAAATGAAGTCATTCACAAGATCATAATAAACTTATATTAAAACTAGGAGAAAAATAAAGCCTTAAGATTCGGGACGAATCTTCTCGAAGAAGGAGGGTGTGATATGAATCACATCATAGCTCAAATAGAGAAGTACTAACGACCACTTTGCTGCAGTTAGTTCATTTTTAGTTTTTGAAGTTATTAGTCTGTTTAAATATGGTCCAATTCATTGTAAAATTGGCTTACCAAATTATGTTTTGGTTTAATCAATTAATGGGTTCTGGTTTAGTTTTATTTCAAGTTGTAATGACGACCCAATTGCAACTTAGTCATCAGCCTTTGGGAGACCAAGAGGATGCTTGGCTGAATTGTTTTGGGTGGCTTTTAGGTTGCCATAATTTCAGTTACAATCAGTCATTAAGTAGTAGGATCATTAATAGTTTTAAGTGGGATGTAATTTCAATATATGTGTCTTTTGTAATTCCATTGGTTAAAGCTTCTATATAAGCTGAACCGTTTTAATCAATGAAACAGGTTGGGTTTTATTCAGAAAATATTAGAGTTTTATCTCTTCTATCTTAGTGAGAGTGATTCTCCTAACTTCTTGAGTGATTCAAGAATCCATGAGTTTTATCGAAGGTCTTTTTTCCCTTTGTGTGTTTAAGCTCTTAGGCTTATCTTTCACTCTTGGAAGTGTGACGTCTATCAGTTTCCACTACATCTTCTTATCTATTTCCATTTTCTAGTTTTAAATAATTTCTCATATTTCTTGCTTTTTAGCATTCCAACCTAGATAGATCCATAAAACAAATCCACCCCTCTGGATTCACATCATTTGGTATTCAGAGCCTAGCTCACTAGATTTGGAATAGCAATGAAAGTTTATTATACAAGGTGTTTAATTGAAAGCAACCCATGTGTAGTTTGCATTCGATTACGGAAGACAACAATGTTGTGAGCAAAGATTGGTGAAGAAACTTGAGTTACCAACAACCTTTCATCCAAATCAAACATGGATCAAATTCAGTTTGGGGCAATGTGTGAAAGAAGTATAATGTGATATTGCTCCTATGGACTCTTCCCATCTTCTTTTTGGATGGACATGACTTTGTTATAAAACACTAAATCTTGATGAACGTTCCCTTTATTTGAGGCCTGAGGGACATAAAATGAAGTTGAAATTTATGACACCAAGACAAGTCGTAAGGATCAACATTGGCTGAAGGACGAAATAGAAAAAAGAAAGAATAGAAAAAGAAGCAATAGAAATTACAGAAGGAAGGGAAAATGAAGAAAAAGAAAATGAAGTAGAGAAAAAGATGATGGAAATTTTATTTGTCAATGTTTTTTCTTCTACAGTTTGTGATGTTATTTTACAGGATCAAAAGGATAAGCAAGTGAATGAAACACACCAGCTTCCATGTTTGAAAAGGAACCTTGTTCACATGCATTTGGTCTGCTGATGAGAAGCAAATTCGTGAAACACAACGCATGGAATTATTTATTGTTAGATATCAAGGTAGGTGGGGTAGTGTTGGCAAGAGAGGTGCTCCCCGGATTGCAACCACTGGAAAGGAACAAATTTGAATATATTCAAGTTGAATTTGTTCCTGACGGAAGAGAATTAGTTTCAAGTTGTGGAAAATGAAGTCATTCATAAGATCATAACAAACTTATATTAAAACTAGTCGAAAAATAAAGCCTTAAGATTCGGGACCAATATTCTCGAAGAAGGGGGGTGTGATATGAATCACATCATAACTCAAATGGAGAAGTACTAACGCACCACTTTGCTGCAGTTAGTTCATTTTTAGTTTTTGAAGTTATTAGTTGGTTTAAATATGGTCCAATTCATTGTAAAATCTGCTTACCAATTTATGTTTTGGTTTAATCAATTAATGGGCTCTGGTTTAGTTTTATTTCAAGTTGTAATGACGACCCAATTGCAACTTAGTCATCAGCCTTTGGGAGACCAAGAGGATGCTTGACTGAATTGTTTTTGGTAACGTTTAGGTTGCCATAATTTCAGTCACAATCAGTAATTAAGTTGTAGGATCATTAATAGTTTTAAGTGGGATGTAATTTCAATATATGTGTCTTTTGTAATTCCATTGGTTAAAGCTTCTATATAAGCTGAACCATTTAATCAATTAAGCAGGATGGGTTTTATTCAGAAAATATTAGAGTTTTATCTCTTCTATCTTAGTGAGATTGATTCTCCTAAGTTCTAGAGTGATTCAAGAATCCATGAGTTTTATCGAAGGTCTTTCTTCCCTTTGTGTGTTTAAACTCTTAGGCTTATCTTCAATTCTTGGAAGTGTGACGTCTATCACTTTCCACGACATCTTCTTATTTATTCCGATTTTCTCGTTTTAAATAATTTCTCAAATTTCTTACTTATTAGCATTCCAACCTTGATAGATCCATAAAACGAATCCACCCCTCTAGATTCACATCATTTGGTATTCAGAGCCTAGCTCACCAGATTTGGAATAGCAATGCAAGTTTATTATACAAGGTGTTTAATCGAAGGCAACCCATGTTTAGTTTGCATTCCATTACGGAAGACAACAATGTTGTAAGCTAAAGATTGGTGGAGAAACTCAAGTTACCAACAAGCTTTCATCAGAATCAAGCATGGATCAAATGCAGTACGGGGCAATGTGTGAAAGAAGTATAATGTGATATTGCTCCAATGGACTCTTCCCATCTTCTTCTGTGATGGACATGACTTTGTTTTAAAACAGTCAATCTTGATGAATGTTCCCCTTATTTGAGGCATGAGGGACATAAAATGAAGCTGTAATTTATGACACCGAGACAAGTCAGTAAGGATCAACATTGGCTGAAGGACGAAATAGAAAAAGAACAAATAGAAATTGCAGAAGGAAGGGAAAATGAAGAAAAAGAAAACGAAGTAGAGGAAAAGATGATGGAAATTTTTTTTGTCAATGTTTTTTCTTCTACAGTTTGTGATGTCAATTTACAGGAACAAAACGATAAGCAAGTGAATGAAACACACCAGCTTCCATGTTTGAAAAGGAACCTTGTTCACAATGCTTTATTATGCATTTGGTCCGCAGATGAGCAGCAAATTAGTCAAACACAACGGATGGAATTATTTGTTGTTACATATCAAGGTAGGTGGGGTAGTGTTGGCAAGGCAGATGCTCCACGGATTGCAACCTCTGGAAAGGAACAAATTTGAATATATTCAAGTTGAATTTGATCCTGACGGAAGAGAATCAGTTTCAAGTTGTGGAAAAATGAAGTCATTCACAAGATCATAATATTAAAACTAGTAGAAAAATAAATCCTTAAGATCCGAGACAATTCTTCTCGATGAAGGAGGGTGTGTTATGAATCACATCATAACTCAAATGGAGAAGTACGAACGCACCATTTTGCTGCAGTTAGTTCATTTTTAGTTTTTGAAGTTATTAGTTTGTTTAAATATGGTCCAATTCATTGTAAAATTGGCTTACCAAATTATGTTTTGGTTTAATCAATTAATGGGTTCTGGTTTAGTTTTATTTCAAGTTGTAATGATGACCCAATTGCAACTTAGTCATCAGCCTTTGGGAGACCAAGAGGATGCTTGGCTGAATTGTTGTGGGTGACTTTTGGGTTGCCATAATTTCAGTTACAATCAGTCATTAAGTAGTAGGATCATTAATAGTTTTAAGTGGGATGTAATTTCAATATATGTGTCTTTTGTAATTCCATTGGTTAAAGCTTATATATAAGGTGAACCATTTAATCAATGAAACAGGTTGGGTTTTATTCAGCAAATACTAGAGTTTTATCTCTTCAATCTTAGTGAGAGTGATTCTCCTAAGTTCTTGAGTGATTCAAGAATCCATGAGTTTTACCGAAGGTCTTTTTTCCCTTTCTGTATTTAAACTCTCAGGCTTATCTTCCATTCTTGGAAGTGTGACGTCTATCAGTTTCCACTATATGTTCTTATCTATTTCAATTTTCTCATTTTAAATAATTTCTCAAATTTCTTGCTTATTAGCATTCCAACCTAGATAGATCCATAAAACAAATCAAATCCTCTGGATCCACATCATTTGGTATTCAGAGCCTAGCTCACTATATTTTGAATAGCAATGGAAGTTTATTATACAAGGTGTTTAATTGAAGGCAACCCATGTTTAGTTTGCATTCGATTACGGAAGACAACAATGTTGTGAGCCAAAGATTAGTGGAGAAACTCGAGTTACCAACAAGCTTTCATCCGCATCAAGCATGGATCAAATGCAGTACGAGGAAATGTGTGAAAGAAGTATAATGTGATATTGCTCCCATGGACTCTTCCCATATTCTTTTGGAATTGACATGACTTCATCTTAAAACACTCAATCTTGATCAAAGTTCCCCTTATTTGAGGCATGAGGGACATAAAATGAAGTTGAAATTTATGACACCAAGACAAGTCAGTAAGCATCAACATTGGCTGAAGGACAAAATAGAAAAGGAAAGAATAGAAAAAGGAGTAATAGAAACTGCAGACGGAAGGGAAAATGAAGAAAAAGAAAAGGAAGTAGAGAAAAAAATGATGGAAATTTTATTTGTCAATGTTTTTTCTTCTACAGTTTGTGATGTCATTTTACAGAAACAAAAGGATAAACAAGTGAATGAAAAACACCAGCTTCCATGTTTGAAAAGGAACCTTGTTCACATGCATTTGCTCCGCTGATGAGCAGCAAATTCGTCAAACACAACGCATGGAATTATTTATTGTTACATATCAAGGTAGGTGGGGTAGTGTTGGCAAGAGAGGTGCTCCACGGATTGCAACCACTTGTAAGGAACAAATATGAATATATTCAAGTTCCATTTGATCCTGAAGGAAGAGAATCACTTTCAAGTTGTGGCAAAATTTCAATTACGATCAGTCATTAAGTAGTAGGATCATTAATAGTTTTAAGTGGGATGTAATTTCAATATATGTGTCTTTTGTAATTCCATTGGTTAAAGCCTCTATATAAGCTGAACCGTTTAATCAGTGAAACAGGTTGGGTTTTATTTAGAAAATATTAGAGTTTTATTTCTTCTATCTCAGTGAGAGTGATTCTTCTAAGTTCTTGAGTGATTTCAGAATCGAAGAGTTTTATCAAGGGTCTTTTTTCCCTTTGTGCGTTTAAACACATAGGCTTATCTTCCATTCTTGGCAGTGTGACGTCTATCAGTTTCCACTACATCTTCTTATCGATTTCCATTTTCTTGTTTTAAATAATTTCTCAAATTTCTTGCTCATTAGAATTCCAACCTAGATAGATCCATAAAACGAATCCACCCCTCTAGATTGACATTAATTGGTATTCAGAGCCTAGCTCACTAGATTTCGAATAACAATGGAAGTTTATTATACAAGGTGTTTAATCGAAGGCAACCCATGTTTAGTTTCTTTCGATTACGGAAGACAACAATGTTGTGAGCCAAAGATTGGTGGAGAAACTCGAGTTACCCACAAGCTTTCATCCGAGTCAAGCATGGATGAAATTCAGTACGAGGCAATGTATGAAAGAAGTATAATTTGATATTGCTCCCATGGACTCTTCCCATCTTCTTTTGGGATGGACATGACTTCGTTTTAAAACACTCAATCTTGATGAACGTTCCCCTTATTTGAGGCAAGAGGGACATAAAATGAAGTTGAAATTTATGACACCAAGACAAGTCAGTAAGGATCAACATTGGCTGAAGGACGAAATAGAAAAAGAAGCAATAGAAACTATAGAAGGAAGGGAAAATGAAGAAAAAGAAAAGGAAGTAGAGAAAAAGATTATGGAAATTTTATTTGCCAATGTTTTTTCTTCTACAGTTTGTGATGTCATTTTACAGGAACAAAAGGATAAATAAGTGAATGAAACACACCAGCTTCCATGTTTTCAAAAGGAAGTTTGTTCACAATGCTTTATTATGCATTTGGTCCGTTGATGAGCAGCAAATTCATCAAAAACAACGCATGGAATTCTTTAATGTTACATATCAAGGTAGGTGGGGTAGTGTTGGCAAGAGAGGTGCTCCACGGATTGCAACCACTGGAAAGGAACAAATATGAATATATTCAAGATGAATTTGATCCTGGAGGAAGAGAATTGGTTTCAAGTTGAGGAAAAATGAAGTCATTCAAAAGATCATAATAAACTTATATTAAAACTAGTAGAAAAATAAAGCCTTAAGATTTGGGACGAATCCTCTCGAAGAAGGAGGGTGTGATATGAAACACGTCATAACTCAAATGAAGAAGTACTAATGCACCACTTTGCTGCAGTTAGTTTATTTTTACATTTTGAAGTTATTGGTTTGTTTAAATATGGTCCACTTCATTGTAAAATTGGCTTACCAAATTGTGTTTTGGTTTAATCAATTAATGGGTTCTGGTTTAGTTTTATTTCAAGTTGTAATGATGACCTAATTGCAACTTAGTCATCAGCCTTTGGGAGACCAAGAGGATGCTTGGCTGAATTGTCTTGGGTGACTTTTGGGTTGCCGTAATTTCAGTTATAATCAGTCATTAAGTAGTAGGATCATTAATAGTTTTAAGTGGGATGTAATTTCAATATATGTGTCTTTTGTAATTCCATTGGTTAAAGCTTCTATATAAGCTGAACCGTTTAATCAATGAAATATGTTGGGTTTTATTCGGAAAATATTAGAGTTTTATCTCTTCTATCTTAGTGAGTGTGATTCTTCTAAGTTCTTGAGTGATTCTAGAATCCATGAGTTTTATCGAAGGTCTTTTTTCCCTTTGTGCATTTAAACTCTTAGGCTTATCTTCCATTCTTGGCAGTGTGACGTCTATCAGTTTCCACTACATCTTCTTATCTATTTCCATTTTCTCATTTTAAATAATTCTCAAATTTCTTGCTCATTAGCATTCCAACCTAGATAGATCCATAAAAGGAATCCACCCCTCTGGATTCACATCATTTGGTATTCAGAGCCTAGCTCACTAGATTTGGAATAGCAATGGAAGTTCATTATATAAGGTGTTTAATCGAAGGCAACCCATGTTTAGTTGCATTCGATTACGGAAGACAACAATGTTGTGAGCCAAAGATTGGTGGAGAAACTCGAGTTACCCACAAGCTTTCATCCGAGTCAAGCATAGATTAAATTCAGTACGAGGCAATGTGTGAAAGATGTATAATGTGATATTGCTCCCATGGACTCTTCCCATCTTCTTTTGGGATGGACATGACTTCGTTTTAAAACACTCAATCTCGATGAACGTTCCCCTTATTTGAGGCAAGAGGGACATATAATGAAGTTGAAATTTATGATACCAAGACTAGTCAGTAAGGATCAACATTGGCTGAAGGACGAAATAGAAAAAGAAAGAATAGAATAAGAAGCAATAGAAACTACAGAAGGAAGAGAAAATGAAGAAAAAGAAAAGGAAGTAGAGAAAAAGATGATGGAAATTTTATTTGTCAATGTTTTTTCTTCTACAGTTTGTGATGTGATTTTACAGGAACAAAAGGATAAGCAAGTGAATGAAACACACCAACTTCCATGTTTGAAAAGGAAGCTTGTTCACGTGCATTTGGTTTGCATTTGGTCCGCTGATGAGCAGCAAATTCGTCAAACACAACGCATGGAATCATTTATTGTTATATATCAAGGTAGGTGGGGTAGTGTTGGCAAGAGAGGTGCTCCACGGATTGCAAGCACTGGAAAAGAACAAATATGAATATATTCAAGTTGAATTTGATCCTGAAGGAAGAGAATCAGTTTCAAGTTGTGGAAAAATGAAGTGATTCACAAGATCATAATAAACTTATATTAAAACTAGTAGAAAAATAAAGCCTTAAGATCCGGGACGAATCTTCTCGAAGAAGGAGAGTGTGATATGAATCACATCATAACTCAAATGGAGAAGTACTAACGCGCCACTTTGCTACAGTTAGTTCATTTAAAGTTTTTTAAGCTATTAGTTTGTTTAAATATGGTCCAATTCATTGTAAAATTGGCTTACTGATAAGTGTGATAATTACCTATTGTTTACACTTGTTAGAACCTCTTATTTGTCTTTTATTCATGTATTTTTGTGTTGATCTCATGAAAGAATTTAGGATTTTGTTATTTATTTCAAAAACATGTTTACTTTGATGTTTGTGGACTTTTGTAGAAAAGAATGGAAGATTGGAGAAAAATTCACTAGTTGCTGCCTGGAGCCATTA
>Ga0214542_1007485_pt1 | contig 18972 bp, 11 predicted proteins | sample CNSS1metaG_FD_160096 | JGI IMG/M metagenome (GOLD analysis project Ga0214542, IMG submission 160096) | Root nodule microbial communities from cowpea collected in UCLA plant growth center, Los Angeles, California, USA - CNSS1 | ecosystem: Host-associated > Plants > Roots > Nodule | place: USA...
AAAAAAAAACACCCCCCCCCCCCCCCCCTTTCCTCAATACTTAATGTTATGCGTTCCTCCCCCAAGATACAACAAACCCATCAGATCGATCGAGTGCAGCAAAGGATCTCTGAACTTTATGAACACCATTGTTTTTGAGAGATAATATAGAGAAGGAAAAGAAAAACACTTTTGAAAGGAAGAACTCTAGTGTTTGTTGTGTGTATTCCTCATGAAACTAGGTGTTTTTTATAGGTGAAAAAAGGAGACACAAGAGTAAATGGTCATCAAACTGATTTAAACCAAAAATAATTTCAAATCAATGAAAAGAATAAAAACCTGTTTATACATAAATAGAATTTAACTCTGGAATTAACATTGTATTAAAACCCCAGTAACAACAATATTCATTTTAAATTTTTTTAAAATTATATTAATATTTCTAACAGTTTTTTCTTGGTCTTGAGGGTCTACTGCTATTATGGCTAGAATACGCATCAAGGAAACAATAGTATGCTTGACCAACTAGTCTCTTCAACATTTGATCAACGAATGGAAGTGGTAAATGATCCTTCGTGGTTGCTGTTGATGGTCCAAGTAAAGGAACCAACTTTTCCTGCAAATATACGGAATCAGTTGTAATGCAACAAGGTCATATTCGCAGGGAAGAAAGTGATAACTAGATCGACAATCTATAGTTTGACTCAAGGTTTGACAATAGAACAGTAGATGAGTTTTGGCTTTTATATTGTTTAAGATAAACTATATAAATATATACATGAGAGAGGTGATGCTGATTAAGATGTTTGGATTAAACTTGACCTCTTAACTTCAATTGTATTGTTCTATAATTATCTATATATTGTGTTTTTTTATCTTAGTGTTCATAGAAGTACACATTTAAAATTTTGATTTTTCAAAATTTAAAAAATATGCACAAGTAAAAGAGATATCTGATATGGTAAAATTATAAAATACAAATTAGGAATAAAAGCATATCTAATAAAATGAACCATTAATAGATCAAAATAGAGAAAAAAAAAATCAGATTAGCAAAACAGTTTTTTCTCACCCCTAATTATTATATATTTTAAGCATAGTCAGTGTTTAAGTTTTTTTTTAAATATTTTTTTCCATCAATCACACTACTTGTTGACATTGAGATAAGGAAGATGAAAGAGGATTGTTGTAACATCAATATGGTACGTAAGAAGGAAAGAAATGACTCAAGTAGCTAGAACAAAGGCTCAAAGAAGATAGAAGTAAAGTATTTTTCACGTGTACTAAACAATCCTCTTTGAAGTTTTATCTCGAATGCACAACTATATTATAATGTTATTCTATGTTTTGGTTTGTTGAGGAAAAAAAAAGATTTATGTGATAAAAGTTTGAAATGAAATGATAAACAAAGACTTTCATTGGAGAATATTGAACATGCAATTAAAGCTAAATTTAAAGAAAAACATAACAAACGTAACCATACGTGGATCTCACAACTTTTTTATTTTACCTTAATGCAGACAAACACTAAAAATAGAATAATTTCAATTCTCATGGTTTTAGGTTGAGATAGTACAAAGATATGATGATATATACAGGTAAATGAAAACACGTTAATGCTTCTTTAAATAAAAAAGACAAAAGGTATGAGAAAATTAAATTATTCTTTTAAAAGCAATCTCATGGTCTAACTATATATGCACAAGACTTCTTCCAAGTTTCATGTTTGTTTCTTCTTCTTTTATTCTTGTTTTTTCTGTAAGTCTATTATTCTACTTTATTCCTTTGTTAATAGATGCATAATGCTTCATATTTATTCCGAAAGTGTAGAAGTACAAATCTATAATTCTAATTAGCTATTAGGCTTAAATAATGATTTGGTCCTAATTTTTGTTTGGTTTTTTCAATTTGGTCCTACTATTTATTTTGTTTTCAATTTGGTCCTAATATTCATTAATTTTATTCAATTTGGTTGTTTTTACTAATACGGTTAAAATAGTTAACAAATAATGAACAGTAACTTCCACGTGTCATTTTGTAATTTTTTTAATTTTTTTTAATCTTTATTTTTTATTTTTTTTTATTTTAAAAAAAGTTCATGTATCAAGCTTATATCATGCCACGTGTCATTTTTGTGATTGTTTTTTTATTTTTTTATAATTTATTTTATTTAAAAAAATATTTCACGTGTCAAGCTAATATCATGCCACATGTCAAAGTCTGTTTTTTATATTCAATTTGGTCTTAATATTCGTAATTCTTTTTCAATTTGATCTTCTTTTTTTTTAAAATTTAACACTTTGGTTCCTCTCCAAATTAAAATAAAATTTAATTTGTATATAAATATTATATCGATATTCTTATTAAAATTTATATTTTTATTAAATATTTTTAGTTTCGAGTTAGAGTTGGTTTAAAATTGCCTCTTAAAAATTTAAAAATAGGAAATAACACCATTGATTTAACTATTTTTATCCTTTTAAAATTTTAAATTAATGGTATTATTGTCTACAATTTTTGGTTTTAATTTTATATATATGGAATAAAAAATAAAACACGGTCCAAATTAATTTTAGTAAGGCTATATAGAATATATATCGAAATTATAAATTCATAAAAAATAATCCAATCTTCATATTCAGAATATTTAAAGAGATTAAAAGAAATCAATCAACAGCAACAAAGCTTACAGAAAACTTAAGTATGGATTCGGTGGTTGGTTGTTTTGAAGCGTAGTACTAGAGGAAGAAAGAACACCTTCATTGCGAATATTCTTAGAAATATAATGTAAAATAATATCCTAGATTATTGTTAGATCATACATAATTATTATCACACTAAATAGAATGTGAACTAGTTTAAGTAATAATAACTAAAACTCTAATGAGAGCAGTGGTTCCTAGTTTGTTTTTGTTGATCAGGCTTTCTGAGAATGCTTATGGGGATCACATTTGGCTTCAATCAATCTTAGATACACATTAAGCCATTGTGATTAGATATTACAAGAAAAAAATAATTAAAGAGAAGTTAATCCATAAAGTTAATTAAGGCATGAAAATTAGAAGAGTGGTATTCAGTGGAGAGGATGGGGAATGATTTGGTTAAGGGCCTTCTTCACTTCCACAATGCTCACCTTCTTCCCGTTCGCATGTTCCTTCACCTTAGCCCTCAACTCCGCCATGAACACGCCATTGCTAAGTGATGACTGCACCCCAATAACCTCTATTCTCACCTCCCTCAGCATCTGCATCACATCAAGAAGCAACCCTTCTCTGTGGACGCACTCGATCTCCAACAGTGCGTCGCTCTCAATGATCGAAACTTGCACTGATGTTGCCGTCTCAGCCTCCACCGCCGTCGCCTTCGCCGCCACCCCTTCCACGATCCTCACCTTCCTCTTCTCCATCACCGTCACCCCACTCCTCTGCTGCTCCTTGCTCGAATTGCTGCTCGTCCTTTGAACCGTCACCTATCCACATTTGTTAACGCATCAACAAATCATGTCACCAAAATATATAAACTTTATTAATTCTAATAGGGATAATGTCCTTGTTTTTCTTCATTCTAGAATCACCTCTGGGAGCTTGGAACGGTGTTCCGCCTCAGTGTGGCGGTTACGCGCCTCCAGCTCCTGGATCTTCCGCCGCAGCTGCTTCACATACTCGATGGTGTCACCCAGAATGGATGCCTTGTCCATTTTGGTGACGAAGGGGACCAGTGACCGCAGGATTACGAACCGCTCGTTCAGCTTCTCGCGGCGCCGGCGCTCCGCGAGCACGTGGTTGGCGCTCAGCTCGTCCTGCGGCGTTCCCTTGCCGCGCAGCTTGGGGTCGGCGGCGGTTTGGGGGGAAGTGTCGGCGGGGTTCTTGGCGTGTAGATAGGGGACGGTGAAGAGAATGTACTTGAGGAGCCACTGGCTGGGGCCGTCCACCGCCGGGTGGAAGAGGTGGCTGGCGCGGCTGCTCCACTTTGTGAAAGCTGAATGCGTGGAGTATGTGATGTAGCCAACGGAGGTGGGCGATGTGGGCCACCGGCTGGACTGGTTTTGGAGAATGTTGGATACGGTTTCAGAGTAGTGATTGTCCTCTTGGGTCAAGTCTTCTAATAGATGAGGGGCTGCAAAATACACGCTCACATTTAAACGTGGAAATTATGTGCAAAATTAAGAGTTAATATTAATATAACTAAGTTATTAACACTTTCTTACTAGGATTATTTTGGTGCAAGTTTTTTAAATTTAATCCCTAAACTCTAAATTAGTTATTCAACCTATCAAAGTCTTCCTTACAATAGTGAGATGTGATTAAATCATGATTCAACTGGCATAAATTAAAAAAAAATGGTAAAAATTATATAATATAAGAGTAAAAATAAATATAAAACTCGACTTCGCAGTGTGAATTTTGAATCATAAAGTTCTACTATAGTCAAAATAAAAGTAAGTTTCAAAATTCAGAATCGATTGTTATTTCTCTAAAAATAAAACATATGCTTTATAAGTTTCAAATCTCAAGTATCATATTGAGGTCTTATTTAAGGTATGAATATATGTCTCACATAATAAGTTAATATTTGTCTGAAGGTTAAAATGTAAAAATAGCACAAGTTAATATCAATATCCCAAAAAAAAAATCATTAAATAATAACTAATTTTAGAGACAAAAAACGTTAATCAATATATTAAATAATTTAAATATCATATTATAAATTAAAAATATTGATAGTTAAAATATTTTTTATTATAAATAAAAAATTATAATTATTTTGTGAATTAGAATATAAATTAATCTTTAATATTAGTTACCAAAATTTTAACTATGGAAATATTAATATTAATGTCTAAATTAGTTTATAATTTAAAATTAGATACCAAGTTAGAATCATGGATAGGAAATAGTTAAAATTTTAGTAACTTATTTAATAATTTTCTTGTATGGTAAAAGATATATACAATAATGCAAATCAAGACATTAAAAGACATTAAATGTGTACAAGTAAAATAATAACAAACAGTTTTTTGAAATTACCTCAGATATTTATCTTCTTAAGTTAAAATAAAATCATTTTAGAATAATTTTTATTAACCCATTTCAATAAGAAAAAATTAGTCTAGTTTTTTATTCTTTTAAATCCATACCGTATAAAATAAGAGTTTGAGTGTGTATATATATATATATATATATATATATATCATTTTATATGTTAAGAGTGAAGAGTGGTAAGTGACAAAAACGATATAAATATATTATGAATAAAATGATTTTATATTAGTTTTAAATCATGTAATGAAAAAATAATGGTAATTGTTATACACAAAAATAATTTAAATATATTATAATTGATAATTCTATAAATATAAATCATATTCATCACTTTTATTTTTAGAGATAAATTCATGTTATGAGACTAGAAAATAAATGATTTTACAATCTTTCAAAATTGTAAATTATCAATTGAAAAAGTTTTAGAAACGTCTAAGTTGTATATTATTTGTAATGAAAATGTAATGTTAAAATTAAATTATTGAAAAATATAAAAAATTATTATTTTATTTATCTTAATAGAGAATATATTTTTATTTTAATTAAATGAGTCTGAAAATATACATATATTCATATTAATTTAAAATATTATATTAAAATAATCTTGATTTTTAGGAAAGTATATAACGCGACAATTAGAAATCATTAGATATTTAATAAGCAAATACTTTCATAAGAACTAAAAAAATCATATTAAAATTAAAATATAAAAATAATAAAAAGAGAAATAACAAATTATTAATAAGAATAAAGATGATGGATATTTTGAATGATAAGAAGGATAGAGATGTGATTTTAAAGTGCTTAGCATGAATGTAAAAGTTGAAGAATAAATAAAATTGAGGTTTATATTAAAAACTGCCATCTACAAAAATCATCGATAAAATGGTAAAGAAAAACAAATCAGTAAATAAAAAAGTGGTTGAAAAAAATTATATTTAAATTCAGGTATTATTTTTTCAACTATCTTACTTTTTCATATAACAATATTAAAAAAAAAAAAAAATATATATATATATATATTTATATATATAAAAACAAAAAATTTATTTTTTTTATTATTTCTCTAAGCGTATATTAGATGTTAATACACCTTTTTTAGTGTCAATGAATGATTTTTCTTATATAAATTATATTTTTATTTTACTTTATTTATAATATTATATTGAATTTGAGAAGGAAAAAAAATGAACTTTAACAAGATATAAGTGTAATTGTACAGGATGAAGCTCACTTTAAATTAAAAAAAAAAATTTAAATACGTATAGTCAAAATTAATACAAATATTAAATTTCAACTGATTAGAAAGAATATAGTGTGAGAAGATGTGGACATGTCTTAGCACATATGTTATTTAATAAATTTTAATTCTACTAATTTATCGTACTCATTGATATCTTAATATTAAAGTAGATAATATTTGTTGTCCATTTATGTTCACTATCGTGAAGATGCATACATAACTAAGTCTAATAAAAGTTTATTTAAAATTCAAGGACTTATAATTTGTTTGTTGTGAAAAGTACATTTTCTTTTCATTTCAGTCTGAGATTTTGGAGTCTTTTGAAACAGTGACAGGCTAAAAACTTAGATATATCATATATGTTGGGTTTTCTACCTAAAACAAGGGGAATAAGAAAGAATATTCTACACATTCTGACTTATTTTGATGTGTTCCTGTTGACATTAACATCTATAATGTTTTGGATTTATCTTTCAAAACATGTCCAATGCTGTGGTAGTTGATTAAGTTTTGGAGATTTTTCATCCAAACAATGCTTATCCTTAAAATAAAACGTCTAATCATTAAACAGTGCTCCTCTTTGCTTGCAATCACTTTATGATTGGTGTTGGGTTGAGAAGAAATTAAAAGAATAGAAAAGGATGAAATTAGTTTTTGTTACTTGGTGACACAGAATGAAAAATAATTTCAGAAATCATAAAATTTACTGAGTTTTTTTTTTTTTTTTTGGGGATTTTTTTTTTTTTATTTTTTTTTAAATTTTTTTTTTTTTTTTTTTTTTTTTTTGGAGATTCTATTCATTTAATCTCTATTTAAATTTTTTATTTACTTTTTTGATTTTATTTTATTTCATCTCTTCAATAAAATACTTTTAAATGTATTTGTTTCATATTTTATTTTCTAATCGTTCATTTAATTTTCACTAATAATTTTTCTCTATCGGTAACTGATTTTATATTAAATTAAGACTCCTAAAAATCTCAAACCATTATTATTTCGCAAGTAGTAGTACTTAGGTCTCTGTTTTCTTTTCCTGTCTTTTTAAAAAATAAATATATATATATATATATATATATATATATATATATATATATATATATATATATATATATATATATATATATATGTGTATATATATATATATATATGTATATATATAATCTATCTTCATAGTAATAATAATAAAAATAATAATAACCATCAAATGAAAATTATTAATTTACTTTTTATAATTATCAATATACTACCTTATTTTCAATATTTTTTATATTATTACATTCATTATTATTATTATTATCATTAATGTTGATGTCTTGGTTATCATTATTATGAACATCTTTTATTGTTATACTTTGTACACCAGGCATTTAATATAATTAATTCTTATTGTATTTTGATTAGATTATATTACTTATATATCGTACTGATATTAACTAGTCATAAAATAATGTAAACGAGAGATATAGTAAAAAAAATAATGATAATTATAATGGTTGATTAATAATAAGAAATTGTACTAAAAATATTTTTGTTTTCTTTTTCCGAGCATTATAAACTTTCGCTTTTCTTTCGGTTGTCACAGTCATATTTTCGTTTTGTAGTGTGTACCTGATAGACAAGGGTCTTTATTATGATATATTTGCATGAAGATCGTGGTGTTTGTTTACGTACATATATAGTGTGGGATCACTATACTTTCATGCCTCTGCATTAAAACCAATTTCGTGGTTTAGAATTTTGCTAAGGACCCTCACCAAACGCTCGTCTCAGCCAATCTATTAGGATAAGGACCACATGCCCTAGCTCTAGATTAGTCTTCATATGCCACACGCATTTAATCAATCTTCACTAATTAATTAATTAATTAATTCTTCTCAGTGACCTACCTAACGTGGTCCATGTATTTTAGGGGTTGAACGTTTGGTGAGATGCAGTGGCAGTTGTAATGTTATACGAAACCTGTTTTCAGTTTGTCATTCATATGTATGTATGCATGGATGTCTATTTCTGCATAACTAAATAACTACCGGTTTACCTGAAGCTGGTAGTTGAACTTGTAATGGCTCTTCACTCGGGACCCATCTCAGGCTCGACTCAGCCTGCCCCGCCGCGTTTCCTCCTTGACTCACCGCCAGCAAGTGGAAGTCCGAGTCCAAGTTGTTCGACCCGTCGTTCGGAGACCCGACCCGGATATCCTCCGGCATCTCCAGCTGCATCAGCTCGCTGGGCTCCGCCCTCGTCACGTCCTCCATCTCCGGCGTCGTGACCCGCCGAGCAATGCCGCCTCGGGTCTCGTCCTCAGAGGCGGACTCCGCTCCCTCCTCCTCCTCTTCTTCTTCTTCCTCCTCCTCCTCCTCTTCCTCTTCATCTTCGTCCATCTCGTCGTTTAGGGCGGCACTGGCTGCGGGTGGGTCTGCGACGGTGTACATGATGGCGGGGATGTGGTCGGAGGAGGAGATGGGGTTGGAGGTTGAGTGCTCGGACAGGGCGGGCTTTGGCGGCAGAGGGTGGTGGTGGTCTGCGAAGAATGTCTTCACGTGGTGGATGAAGTTAAGGTCTTCTTGAACCTAAGCAAAAGAGAAAAGAAATGAACATATAGAAGTGAAAACGTTGTTACGTTAAAAGTGATTGGTTACGTTAGGAGGGAGTGAAGGTTGGTTACCTTATCCGTTGTACCAAACTCAACGACGCCGTCCAGTAAAGGAATGCACACCACTGTCTGTATGTTACAAATGACAAATCCATCATATTATATTATATTTATATATTATTCTTCACTTTAATTTTCCTCTTTTATTCATTGGACCAATTATGGATATTTTGAACACGCGTGAAGAACGCAGAAATGCGACAATGAGAAAGAAAGATAAAAAAGAATGGTTACCTGTATTCGAGCACTCTATGATTGTAGAAAAGTTTGCATCCAGAAACCAGAGGAAAACACAAGTTAGTAAATTATGAATCACCCTTCATGTCATTCAATAAATTCAAAAGCAAAAGCAACTTGTGTAACTTTTCTTATATCCAAAAGGAAAAAGATTTTATGACACTCCCTTTTGGTTTTAGGTTGACTTGGCAATTGGTTTATAATAGAATATTATATTGACATAATAAAAATATGTAAAAATATAGAATTATAAAATAATAATTTATGAAATTATAAGTTGAGTGTAAAAGAAAAATGAAAGTGTCAAACTAACTTGACCCGTTTAAATTCTGCATTATTAAAAATGGTAAGTTTTTTCCTTAGCTAAGAAAAAGTAATGTTATAATGTTTAAGGAAATTGATTAAATTTCCATTCAATATATTTTATAATAAAGTAGTAATATTTAAATTTTTTAATATAATTAATAAACTCTTTTCTTTGGATACTTTCTACTTTTAATAGCATTTGTGTTGAAATATTATGTGAATTGTTTGTTATATAGAAGAAGCACCTTGGCTAGAATAGCTCGTGAAAATGTTTTGCTGTCCACCTCGTTTGCACCAGTGAGCCAAACATGCTGCCTCCTAGCATATGCCTTTCCAGGCAACCTTATAGCGCAGTTCAGTAATAGGTGTCAAATGCAAAAAAAATAAATAAAAAAATTAAAAGAATAATATTTTTTCTCAAATTCCATATACTTAAATTATTATACTACTACAAGTTTATTAAAAGATATATGTTAGAAATATTGTGAATGTTTACCCCTTAACAGTCTTTTATTAAAGAGAATTCAATGTATGTAACTAAAGTTCCCAGAATTGTAGAGAATCTAAACAATCGTCACAAACAATGATTTGCTTCATACAGACAGATGAAGATCCTGATATGTTAAAAGCAAACATAATAATGTCCCACATAATAGAGAAAGATACAAAATGAGTTATATATAGAAAGATCTACAATTATTTATACATAGTTCCTAAATTTAATTTTATATCTTTCTGTCTTATAACAAACACAACATTGTCATGTTTCTTTCTAACATGAAATAATCTAAATCCCACATTAAAATTAGTGCATTATTATTAGATTCCTAATATAGTCCTGCTCCACTCAGCTCTATTAAACTTTTTATTTGTCCTTCTCCACTCATAGCGTCTCCTACAGAATATATATACAAAAGCAAAGGGATCATAGCTTTGTGTGTGTGTGTGAATGTAGACCAGCCTAAACACACACATCCTATCTCTTATATAATTGAGAACTCAATAGAATGGTGCAACATGCATTCATCTGTTATATAGGGACCAATTGATGTTATAAATCCTTTTTGATGGAAGGGAAAATGGTAGTAGCAATTTGGGAGAAAGTAGGAAGCTATGTAATGTAGCATTGAAACACGGATTCCTATGGTAAATAATTATTCCATAATGAAAATATGATGATGGTGGAAAAAGTTTGATCCCGGAGGAGGGAGAAGAAAAGGAAGATGGAGGTGTGATTGAAAAAAGTTCCAAATGAGGATGGTAGCTACAGTGGAATTTTTTTGCAGCTATATCGCTTTAAATTTGAACGCTTTAATTTGTCTGGTTTCTCAAAATAGGCAATTCCCTCTAGCAGCAGTCCTATTCAAGCATATAATGCGCAACTAAATTTTGACCAGCTCAGCAAATTCTTTTTTGACAGAATGCTCCGAATATATTCCCCAACACATTCTAACACAACTCTCAATATCAATGCTGTCAGTTTGACAAATTTACGTAATCTAACTGTGCTTCATTTACTCCTGAAAGTAGAATCTGAGAAACCTTCGAATAGGAAGAAGAAATAAAGTCCCTCAACCACCTTTTGGTACGTAGAGACAAATGATACCATTCGTCAAACACTTCCAACAAAAAAAGGTGAAAATTGCACAACTTTTACCGTCTCTTCTCTTTTTCCACACAAAATATCAAATTCCTTTCACTATACAATCTCTGCACTGCTATATCTTTTTCAACAACATAAAATGACACCAGTTGCACAATCATTCTTATAATTTTGTAAATTTTATCAAATATATGTAAATCTTAGAGAGGGAATCAAAGAAAGCTTGTTATATACATTGGCATTTTCTTTTCAGTCTTTACTGACACTTCATAAATTCGAAGCTACTCAGATTGCATTTAAACTACACTCAGAGAAGCTCTGGGCCAGTCTTGATGCCTCACCAAAATGCACTTCCAAGTGAGGGAAATCGCATTGATACTTCATTGACAACCTCTAGCATAACCTCTTTATGAGAAAATGATTTAACATCTTTAATTTTCTCTAAACAAAGTAAGGAAGGCGCTTGTTTTCAAAAGCTAAGTTAGCACAAATGGAAAGTTATTAAATTTTTGCAGCTGCTATCGTTGCATTTAAATTCACACGTCACAGTAGCTAGTCTCTCCCTTTCTCTTTTACTATGGGACACTATAATACTTCTCCTCACCCTTTACAAAAGCTACCGTTCCACTTATCTTCAAAAGGTAATAATTAACTCAAATTTTGAACCCAAACTATACATATCTAGAAAATGGCCTATCAGATAATAAAATTCACCACATCAAATATAGTTCAACATTATTAAAAAGAGTCTTAAAGAACTGATAAAGTTAAAGTTAGATTAGATTTCTATGTAAAGACATAAAGAGAGCTTTATGACAAATAATGCAGCATGACTTACCCAACACCAGGAGGAAAGGAGAATGAGACACACATCAAATAGAACCATTCAGATTCTGTCAAGTCCTCTGGCGACAAGGCGGCGCAAGGCCGTCGAGTTGGCGGATTTGTCTCTCCGGCAGACAGTGATTCATACAGTTCTCTAAGTTGTTGGCTTCTTTGGAGAGATGCCTCCTCAGCACTCACCTCCATTGGTTGCACCGTCTTCCTAGTCTTGATTGCCCCATTGTAGTACCCATCACCCCAAACCAGAATCCTAAATCAACATAACATATAACACATCACCTTAAAACTAACTTGTTATAATTTAGTGTCACACACATATACATGTGTCGGTTAGAGAGAGTGAGAAACATTAATTAGAGGAGTATGAGTGATTATATATGATATGGGACAATTAGTGTGGATAAAGTGAATTAATAACGACGTACACTTGTTGTGGGCAAAGTTGCCAGAAGAGGCTATAAGTCCAGTGAACAGATTGCACCGCAGCCTGCAACATGCTTTGGAGCCTATTGCCTAGTGGTGCAGCCATTGTTCCTAACAGGTTTCGGAACAGAAGGCTTTTGGTTACTTCTCTGGAACCATGTCTACTTTGCTTCAAAAAACATACCCAAAAGTGGGAAAAAGGTGAGAAAAAGGAAAAAAAAAAAAAAAAAGGGTTCTTGGTTTTGATGAGAAGTTAATAGGCAATGAAAAAAAAAGATTGTTTTGCGTGGATCTGAGCCGAAAATCAAACCTTTAATTTATTGGGAGTGAAAGGAAGGGAGAAAATAAGGTAAAGGGAGTTGTGAAGAGAGAAGAGAAGGTCAAGAAATTAAGTATAGACCTGCAGATGGATGTGTGGTTTGCGTATTGGAGAGAAAGAGATGTTTAAAAAGGTGTATGACTTTGAGGTGGATATGCGGGCGATCCAAGAATTACCAAATCTCTGTAAGGAGAAGATCTAGGAACGTTTGTTGGTTAATGATCAGAAAGAGAGAGGGAGAGAGAGAAATAGGGTTTTGAAACTGAAGAAAGTGTATGGTTTTGACTGGTTGGTCTACCAGACAGTTGTAGCTAGCTATGTGGTTTTTGAATGATTAGACTCTGAGGCTGCCTTGTGCTTTGTTAGTTGTGTTTGTTTTGGAGAGCCTTCAGGATTTTGGTACTGAGAAGGAAAACAAAATGATTTTCTAAAATGTATTTGGGTACATATAACTTGATGAGTAAAAGACAGATAGAAAGGAACCATGTGTGTGTAACAAATACTAACAACAATAGTTATAATGAAAGAAAAATTAAAATTGAAATAGGTGCGTGGAAATCAAGCACCGGCATGTCATGAAAAAATCGTGAGGATTATGTCAACCCACTAAATTCTAATCAAAACTAGGGGTGATAAAAATATCTCTTTACGTGAATATTTGCTAATAAAATCCTTTAGGGTAATGAGGGTATATTTTAAATTAAGGTTGGTAATACAAACCGGCTTGTCCCGTTTTGGTAGGGGTGGTAAATTGGGCCAGTCTCGTCCATTTTCGCTCGGCCCACCTGTGGCTCGCCAAAAACGGGCTGGGTCGGGCTGGCCCGCCATCCAAAACGGGTTGGATATTGTAACCCGTCCCGTTTTAGGGCGGGTTGGCGGGTCCGCGGACTGGCTTGTTTTTTAATTTTTTTTTAATTTTTTTAAATTTTTTTAACTTTTTATAAATTTTTGTTTATAAATCTATTATATATATATATATATATATATATATATATATATATATTTATATATATAAAAAATATTATTTTTTAATTATTTTTAATTTTAAACATAAAAAAATTAAAAAATAAAAAAATGGGTTGGCAGGCTGGCCCGTTTTGGCCCGCTAAACTGCCAGGTTAAAGTGGGTTGGCGGGCTGAAAATTTCAACCCGGCCCGCCCTTTTTTTGGCGGGCTGGCGAGCGGGCTGGACGGGCCTGGTCCATTTTGACATCCCTACGTTTTGGTCTACTCCACATTTAGTTATAAAAATTGCGTCAAATTGACCCGCTTTGCATAAAAAATATGGGCTAAATTTTCTAACATGTTCTGTATAATGTTTGGCCCACGTCTCATGCGAGAAATTATTTATTTTTATATTTTTTTACCAAGATTATAATTTTAATAACCTTCTTTTTATTTAATTAAATTAGTAAAAATAAAAATTTCTATAAGCCTATTTCTTGAAAAAAAAAATAGTCAAATTTTATAATTTCTAATTTTGAAATTCAAGTATGTTAAAAATAAAAATGACTTTTGATCTAGATTAGAAAAAAAGAAAAGAAACGCGAACAATAAAGTTGATTTTGGATGGACTAGAGAAAAAATTTTAATGAGCAACTTACTTATAAAAAACTCACATGATGTATTTTGTTGGTACCATCAAATTTTAAAGATTTAAGTCAATGCGGGCTATGCAGGCTAGTGCAGGCTGACCTGTCGTTGGCTCGCGCGGCTATGAGTTAAGTAGGGCGGGCCTAAGCGAGCCAACAGACTCAAATACTTAATTTGTCCCGCACTTGCACTTTTTCACTTTTTCTTGTAGCTTGCAATGTCATCAACATTGTCATTCCTACTTTAAATGGATAGTTGTGAGTAACAAATAACGAACAATATAATGCCTGCTTGTAGATAGGTCAGGTTCAAATATCATTCTATTAGTATCCATGGGTACCCATTACCTGTAAAAAATTAAAATTAAAAGTTAATTTATATTTTATTAGATAAATTTAATTAAAATCAAAATTTTCATTTAATTTTATATACATTATAGTTTATATTTATTTGTAATTTTATTTTAGATTTTATTTTAAAAATCTATGAATTATTATTTTTCAAATATTTGTGGTCATGCATGGATATTCATGTATTCTAAAAAATTCATAAACATTTTTTAAACGAATATTTGGCGATTAGCAAAGTAAATAATATGTCAAATTTTTGTTACAAGTCGAATAACGAGTAATCACTATTCATTATCATTATCCCTACACAATCACAAACCTCTTGTCATCCCTACACAATCACAAGGTCATAATATAATTGTTAACTTTCAAAGTTTGGGTCTAGTATTCAAATAAACGTTAACAATAAATTAACTTTACGTATATTAAATATGTTAAAAATACGTTAGAGAAAAAATTATAATAATAGTTAAAATGTTTAAGTACACACATTAAAGGAAGTAATTATTTATTTATTTTGAAAATTAACTAACTTTTAAAATAATTTATAAGAATACATATCATGGATTCAATTGATTAACTAAAACAAATTCAAACTTTATATATAATTGACGTTTTAGGGTTTGATATAAAGATTTTAAATTTGATAAACTATTGTGTCATTTACGAACTAAAATAATAATTTATTAAAAATTAATCGGTAGTGTTTGAACTATTTTTATTTTTACGGAAAATCAGTTTAAAAACAAAAACAAATGAATAAAATAATAAAATAATTCTTTAGAGAAAAATCTTTTATATGATAATACAAACAGTTTGTATTATTAAAAAATATATAATTTTTTAAGTAATATTATTTAAGAAACGAAAGTAAAATATATTTTTACATATTTAATTTTATTAAATGACCAAATAATTAAAAATCATAAAAAGATAAAATAAAAAAATGAAAAATGTTGCATAAAAAAGTAAGTATTACTTTAAATATGAGTTATTCTTTAATATTTCATTAAGACCAAGTAATTAAAAATTATAATAGGCTAAAATTAAGAATGAAAAAAATAGTATAGAAAAATATTTTCATTTTTAGGACAAAATATATATAAATAAAAATAAATAAATTAAAAATGTCAAATGACTAAAAATTTAACTTTTGAGACACCTATCAACAAAATAAACATAAATAATAAAATAAATTTAATAGATAATATATATTAAACATTTGAACTATTAAATACAATTTTTATATAGAATTCTATGTACATATGGTTACTATAGTTATTTATTAGAAAATATTAATTTAAATTTGTATTTATATTATAATTTAATAAAAATATGTTTTATTTTTTATAAGATTTTTAAGATAAAATTATTATTACTATTTTTAAATAATATTATTTTACAAAATAAAATTAAAACATAGTTTTGAAATTTAATTTTATTAAATGACTCTAAGTAGTGAAATATATAAAAGAAAAAAAAAAAAAGTATAGAAAAAATAATTAATTTATTTAAATATTATTATTTTATGAAATAAAATTAAATATATTAATCAATAAAATAATTAGAAATTATATTAATTAATCAAGTAATTATTGAAAAAATAAATTAATACTTTAAATATAAATCATGGATAAAAACATAAATTACATCTCTAAAGACATGTAGCAGTCCAACAAGAAAAAGAAAAAGTAAAAATATCAAATAAAAAAATAATAATAATTTAAATACTTGTCAACAAAATAATAAAAAAATAACTTTCCTAGTATCTTATTTTCTTATATTATAACTCTTATATTATAATAGATAATGAATAAAAGATAATACATACGTTAAATATAATCACAGGTAAAAGTGTAAATTACATGTCTAGAGATATATGTGGCAGCAAAATAAGAAAAAGAAAAAAAATAAAAATATTAAATGACTATAAAACTAATAATTGGGACACTTGTAATAAAATAAACATGACTAAAAATGTGACTTCCTTAGTATGTTCTTTTCTTATATTATTATAATAATATAATTGATAATAGACAAAAAAAAATATTATAATAGATAATGGACAAAACAAACATAGATAAGAAAGTAACTTTTCCGATATCTTTTTTTTATATTATAATTTTTTTATATTATAATGGATAATAGACCAGAGACACGTGACAACAAAATAAGAAAAAAAATTAAAAATATAAAATAATTAAAAAACTAAAAACTGATAATAGATAATATAAATATATATATATATATATATATTAATACTTCTTAAAAGAGTTATATATTAATATTTAATAAAAAATGTTTAAATATTAATTTTAAATTAATTAAATAATATTAACTATAATATTATATATTATGACTTTACGCTACACTACTAAAAAAATTCATATTTCTTGTTAATTTTGAATTTTTTTTAAGGAAATACTTATAATTTTTGTTATGAAAAAAAATTTGCAGGAAATTGCTGCTAATTTTTTTGTAAAATATTTTTTATAAAATATTTTTCGTAACAACTTTTGTAGAAAATACTTGCGAATTATATAATTTTGTAGGAAATAATTACTCACGAAAGAATTACCTACCAATTAAAATTCTTAGAAAACAATAGTAGGAAAAGGTTTTTTCTTGCAAATTTTTTTAACAAATTTGTAAGAAAATTCTCATGTAATATGAGAATTTTTAGTAGTGTCACTTGCATACTTATTCAAGTTAAATTTTAAAATTAGTAAATTTTAAATAATTTATCAACGTGAAAGGTAGCTTTTTCAAGTTACTTTAATACTTATTATTGTTAGATTGGGTTGCCAACTTTGTTTAAGAAGTCCAACCTAATCAAGCCTATTTTGTCTCATCATTTAATCTAAGTGTATATGGGTCTTTTAGATCAAAAGAGAGTGCATAGAGGTCTCTCCAAGAGAGTGCAAAATGTAGTTTTGGGTAAGAAAAAAAGGGAAACAAATTCTGCAGGGAATTTCACTACGCAATCATTATAAAACGACAACTTTTGTTTTGTTCATCATTGGATTGGACTGAAATTTTGACAACAGATTCACAACATAGGGTTATTCATTCTGACTGGTGGGATCGTTAATTGGAGGTCCAAGATTAGAGAAATCAATTCCACACTATTGCTTATTTTTGGATTTCTCATTCTTTGTTCTTCATATTTGATATCATTATTGCTTTGATGTATTGACTGATTATAGGCACTTGTTTGTGCTTTTTTGATTTGACTCTCTTATACCTATATTTGATCTTAGTGAAGCTTGATTTACTAGCTTGTGTCCATGAGTTTATAACTATCGATGTTTTCTTTTATTATTAGCATGGCATTTTATTTTGTTGTTGCTCCTCATAGATTCTTGCAAGTTTGAAGAAAATTATTTTTCTGCACACTTTGGTATTTATTATTATTATTATTGTTTTTGTTGTTTCCCCATCAGAGTGACATCAGAAGGAAGACACGAGGTTCTTCATCTCAATTTGAGGTGTTTATCTTACAAAATAGGGGGAGAAGTCAGAAAAAGGATTTGGATGATGTAAAAAAAGAATTGGTTCTTCATCTCAATTTGAGGTGTTTATCTTACTCTTACTGGAGGGAAGGCAATTTTAATTGTTAAAGGATGATTTGATGTCAAACGACATTTAAATTCATGTAATTGGAGGTGTAATTGAATGGAACACTGGGAAGATGATGTTAGGGTTGGAAATTGGGTTCTTGATGTCCTAAGGAAATTGGTGGTTCAATTGTACTGGAAAGAGCGAATGAATGGGTTTGGGATGAGAATCCTTATAACTTTAAGTGAATTCAAGTGAGGATTTGGTGAAATCTGCAATGGAGGAAGACTAAGGAGTGTTGGGGCTTCGCAGGTGCAAGGGGAGGATTCTTGGGTTCCTAGAACAGTAGGAACCGCCTGGCGGCACCCAATTGGCCGCCAAGCGTCATACCATAGATGTGTGGTGTTCTAATTCACGAAAAACGCTATTTTTCATATTTTCGCGGAACAGGAACCACCCGGCGTTGGCTTTGTACCATCAGGTGCAAGGTTCCTGATTGCTGGGCGCTAGACGCCACCATTTTTTTTCTAGTTTGCGCAATTTTTATAAAACTTCATTTCCTGGTTCATTAACCATCCGATTTTGGTGAAATTTTGACAGGTGGTCCATGACATGTAGTTCTTCACTTTAAACGGTGGAGATTTTATTTTAAGGTTATTAGCGAGAGATATATGTTATACACGGTTGCTGGTTTCATAATTTATCTTGTAAGCGAATTGATCATATGTGCGTATAAAAGAATTTATGAAATGTTAAAGGGTACTACAGGGAGCTATCATAGGTAATGTAAATATTAAAGTGCTGCCAGGACCATAAACGAATATAT
>Ga0214542_1007487_pt1 | contig 18969 bp, 8 predicted proteins | sample CNSS1metaG_FD_160096 | JGI IMG/M metagenome (GOLD analysis project Ga0214542, IMG submission 160096) | Root nodule microbial communities from cowpea collected in UCLA plant growth center, Los Angeles, California, USA - CNSS1 | ecosystem: Host-associated > Plants > Roots > Nodule | place: USA...
ATATATATATATATATATATATATATATATATATACTCAAACAAATTTATTTTGAATTTATTTTTTTTCGTGATAATGTGTATATATAAACACAATTTCTTTATCTTGTATTTGTAGAAAAATACATAGTAGAAACACATGACGCGCATGCAAATTTAATTTTTTTAATCATAATAAAAGATAATAAAATTATTATTATTATTATTATAAAAGTTAACATATATATTTTTATAATTTTATTATAGATAAATTTTATTTTTAGTTTCTAGGTAATTTTTTTATCATAGATAGTTATTTTAACTTAAAAAAAAGTTCAATTTAAAAAATATTACTTAAATGGTAAAATTAAGAAAAATGTATATACAAAAAAGGATAATCCTTTATATAATAATATAAACGTGTATGTATAATTGTAATGGATAAATAATAAAAATAATAGCTTGAATGGATATGAAGAGGCCACGGTAGATCAAAATCGTTTAAATATATTTTTTTTTATCATTTTAAGTATTTAATTATTTATTCTTGATCTAACTACTTTTTGTTTGGATTTTAACTAAGGGCAACGTTGAAGGTGTGTTGTTAAAACTTTGGAAGTTTCTAATAGTACAATTTAGATTTTGAAAGGTTTAGAAGAACAATGTTGCTAGTAGATATTCAGGAGTAAAAGAAGCTAATTAAATTGCATATACTCAATTATAGAATTAGATGTGCAATAATGGTTGGTTCAATTGAGGTGGAGTTTTATGCATGTAATATTTATTTATTTTTTGACAAAATGTAATTATTAAATTTATTCATACTATGTTGATTTAGGAGCTTGAGATGATTATTTAGAGTTGAAGTAATTTATAACAACTATTGAATCTAAAATTGATTTTTGAACAAGTAAAAACATAGTATAATTACTAAATCGTATATTTTTTGTGAATCTAAACGTATATCGCTCAAGCGATAAACTACTATTCAAGTAATGTGGAGCAATGAGTAATCATATGTATCAATCAATGTCACATTGAAGAGTCAACATGAACATTAAAGTAATAGAGTACATGACTAAAGTAATAAAACATATCACTCATATTATGATACAAGGATTGAGCGGAAGAGATATTGGGACAATTCTCTCTCTTTTGGGAACTCAACACTTAAGTAAAAACGTAGTTGCTCAAACATTAAAGTGTAATAGTTATGATATCTCTAAAACTTATTGGATTATACAATGAGTAGTCTCACCCAAACATTATGATAATGTTCAAGCAGTAGATGTTGACCCCTCAAACTTTGTATAATAAGCATTTAAGTGTGTGTGAGAGAGACCAAAATCAATTCTCTTTCCTCTAAGATTGTTGTTGGTTAAGTAATAAGGTCTCTTAGGTAAGGGTGTCTGCCTCTATTTTAAAGAAGTAAGGTCACTAAAGCATGATAAGATCGACCGGTAGATGTATATCTAATGATGTTTTGGTTAACTGATGAGATGCATGTGTTATATTTATAAGTATGATGATGATGATAAGATGCATGTACTTGGTGGCGGATCTTGACCCTTTTATTTGGAGGAACCAAAATAATATACTCAAAATTCATATATCTTTCAAAGAGTTAATATGAAACTTCTCTATTGTCTATATAATTCTTTGAATCTTAAAAAAGGATTCTCTAATTCAAAAATTGGATCCTTAGTATTATGTTTTAAAGTATGTGACTAATTCAAAAGATGTGTAAAATTTGTCTTGTTTTCATCTTTATGGGTATCTTCTCTTATCATTTCTAAAAAAAATATCTATTTTTTTATTCTTCATCTCTATACCTATGAAAAAAATAAAAAATAATTTATCAAAATCTAATATATAATTGAGAAAGATAATTATTAAAAAATATATATAATAATCATGTCATAACTAAAATACGGTTATGAAAAAAATATACAGTACGCAACTTTTTATTTTATATTCATACTATTCATAATATATATATATATATATATATATATATATATATATATATATATATATATATATATATATAAAAGACTCATGAGATACCTTTTCTATTTTCAGTACCATAATATAATATATGAGAAATCAGAAAATAAAGAATAACTTTGTGTTTAACTTTCTATTTTTTTTATAGACAAAATAAAAACATATAAGAGTAAGAGATAAATACAATATGTAAAAAATTCAAAAAATAACGAGAGAAAACATAAAAAATATTTTAATAAATTTGTTTATTTGTTTATTGTTTAATTTTATATTTTATTATATATAAATATTAAATGTTATAACTTATAAAAGAAATAAGAATATACATAATTTAATTTTCATAAATACAATATATATTAAAAAAAATTGGGGAGGGGTCATGGCCCACTAAGGATCGATTAAGATCCGTCATGTACCTGTATAATAAAATTATGGCTTAAATACCTTTTTGGTCCTTATTTTTGTAGTGTTTGTTGCGGATGATCCTTATTTTGACAGAATGTTTAAAATGGTCCTCATTTTTACCGAATGTTTAAAATGGTCATCATTTTCGCAATTCGTGTTTTATTTGGTCTTTTTCTGTAACGTCGTTTAAATCATTAACGAAGCATTGTACAGTTGGCACGGTTTGTATTAAGGTGTGTTATGTGTACTGTACATACAAACTGTGTCACTTGTACAATACTCCGCTAATGATTTAAACGACGTTACAGAAAAAAACCAAATAAAACACGAATTGCGAAAATGATGACCATTTTAAACATTCGATAAAAATGAGGACCATTTTAAACATTCTGTCAAAATAAGGACCATTCGCAACAGACACTACGAAAATGAGGACCAAAAAGATATTTAAGCTTAAAATTATTGATGTTATTATGTGTTGATGTTTATATGATATTGTGACCTAATACTGCTACGCATATTGATAGATATTATAGCCTTTTGATAGGTGTGAGATGAGAAATACATATATAATGGTAATGTAACGCCAAAATTAGTAGTACGATAGTCTATATAATATAGATTAAGATATCTGATAATGAAAAATTTAATCATATTTTTATCTTACAATGCTGATAGTTTTGTACAACAACTATTCTAATCCCATGGAATTGAATAATATATAAAATATGTATGATATAGGTAGAGAAAAGCAGTGAAGAAGTTTTTGGAACGTGTTTTGGTGAGGTTCAGTGATGTCGTGGATGGGTTTAGCTTTCAGATTTCCAAAAAGGGAAATGCACGATAGGGTGTGGTAGCTAGTAACGGTTCCCTTTGAGATAAACGATGAGTGATGATTGAAGACTTAAGTTGCGTGCGTACACAGATTACCTATTATTATTTCAAACGGAAATCATGCTCCTTATGGAGGCGCACTAACCAACCAATCAATAAATGCATCTTCACTATAAATATTCACTTCATGTACAATTCTTATATAACTCACTGACGTGCAATTAGATATTTTATGTTTTAATGGGGACACTTTTTTATTCCATCCATACGTAGCATACTTTGCAACTAAGTACACAAGAAAATATATATTTTTATAGTGTTCATTAAAAAAAAAGTCAATGTTAATAAGTAAAAAATAATATTAATTAATTAATAGTGTTGAATATGTGTTTTACATATTTTAAAGGATACAATATCTGGAATTTTGATACATTTTAATATTTAAATTTTAAAAACGAATGAATATAATTTTTTAGCTTAATAACATTAAATTTATTTTATGTGTCAAATGTATTTTTCAATTATCTTTAAAATATAAATGTGTCAAACTGTGTGAACAATTCAAATTCTAACATAAAACATGTTTTATACGTCAAAACAATTTAGTGTAATAGGTTAAAATGATTATATCCATTTGGAAATCCAAATATATCAAAGTTTTAGACATAGAAAAATTTTAATTTCATGTCAAAGTTCAGGAACTAAACATATATTTAACCATATTTTAAAATTATAGATGATAATTTATTAGTGTCAATTTTTGAAAACAACTCTAAATTATATCAGTTAAGTCTACCGTAAAAGAATATATCTTTAACAATGCTAATGACAATAATTAAAAAAAAAAAAGGGGAAAGAAATCTTCTACAAGGTATGCGTCTTCAACAAAATAAAATACAAACAAAAAAGTAAAAAAAAAAAAGAAAGAAATTGAAAAAGATGAAGGTGATGAGTATGAATGGAAAAGATAAGAAATAAGTGTGAATAAAGAAGAAGAGTATTGCATAAGGATATGAAAATTGGGAGATTAATTAAAATGAATGAGTGACATAAACATGATAAGATTTTTATAGAACATAGAATATGCCATTTACCATCTTTAAATATTGACTTTTAAATTAAAAATATATTATGAATTTGATTTGTTGTCATAAGGTATATATATTTATAACAAACTAATTTTCCATTTTTTGAATTCTTTAAGAAAAATAATCTTTAACGATATATTTTCTTGTAATATTAAATTATTTACGTATATTTAAACATACATTACATTCAAACTTAAACTTCATCATTTTCTATTTATATTTCACTTTTTGTCTTAATATTATAGCTAAATATTAATTTAACCTTGAAGTTTAACGTGTGTAAAGAAAATTTTCTTATAATGTTCTCGTTTAAAATTTAAATTAAACATTGGCTAAGAATATCATATTAAAAAAATTATGATATTTTGATCTACTTTTTTAGTTACTTTTAATTCACTATTCCAATCACTTTTAAATTATCATATCACACCTCTAAAAATAAATTAAAATAAATGCTCTAAACTTACTTTCTATCATTAATCATTAGTTTATGAGAAAAGTTTTCAAATCGACAATAATTATATAAAGAAAATGAGATAGATAAAATCCGTGAAAAGAAAAGAAAAATCAGTATGATACTTCAAAGAATCTACGTTGTGTTGGTGAATGGAAGCGTTGCATGGAGATTTTTGTGGTGAGAAATAGTTTGTATGGTTGCGAATAGAAATACGTATAGAAGGAGATTCTGTCAGCATCGTATTTATTGTAACAAGATTGTTGTTAATTCGTGGGGCACAAGAAAAGGACCCAAAATGTTCCTTGGATAATTGGGCCCCTTGGCCCACAGTACTTGCTAAGAGGAAACCATTCCAGGTTTTCATCAAAAACCACTGCGCAAAACAATTTAAAACTACAAAAAGGAAAACAAGGGTTATGAAATTGGATTATTTGTAACACACACAAAAATGTATTTATAAAATTTATTTATACCATATATAAATTAAATTTATCACAGATATTATTATCAAATTAAAATATTTAATATATTCCCTTATATTACATTAATATAAAATCATTTTTGTGATTCATTTAATAAAAATGTCTATTGGAGATGTGGTCATGTCATATTTGTTTCATTCAAATAGTTTGGGTTTGATTTCAGTAGGAATCTACAGGACTCAGAAGACAAATGTATAATGACTCAACAAAAATATCTTGGAGAGGGTTGATTTTTCGCGTGTTCTTATTAAACTTAACTTAACCTAAATTGGATTAAATCAATTGGGTACTGGGTGTTAAATTTGTAATTTCAAAATACACATTTAATTAATAAAATAATAAATTAAATTAAATGATAACTACGTTATTATTATTATTTAATATACAAAATTTATCATTTAATTTTAAAAAAAAACTGAACTTAATATATTTAGATTGAATTGAATAATATTTTAAAAATATTTAATAAACACTCATCTTATAGTCACCTTTTATTTAGTAACTCATCATGATCAATAATTTTGACAAACTTAAACATGGATTGGTAAATCTATGATAAATAAGTCATATAGTTAGAAACTGATTATAAAAAAACACTTAATAGTTAAGATTTAATTTTATATATTCTGCAAAAAATTTCATACCAAAATATTTTGAAAAAAAAAATCTTATGATTGGAGATCTCACATCAATATAAGACAAATTTATAAGTAAATGAAAACTTCACCTTACAAATTAATTTTTTTAAATTAAAGTTAAAGTCTAATTCTTAATAACTTAAATTAATTATATGTAACAATTTGAAAAAGAAACAAGATATAATTGTTCAAATTCTTATATTTCAAATATCATTTACATATGGAAAAAAATTGCATAAGAAACAACAAAAAAGTTCATGTAATGAAATTATACAATTAATTTACTTTTAAATGAGACAAAAACAAAATATTATTTTTTATATAGAATAGACAAGAAAAAACAATGTGAATATGTTTTACTTCCATTTCTTGTCCAGAAACAAAATAGTAATAAATCAGTAGAAAAAGTAGGTTTATATTTTCCTATTGAAAACATGTGAGGAAAATAATATAAAAAGCATTATAATTTTCTTTTCTTATATTTAATCCGTGGTTTTATATTATTGTATTTAATTGTATGTTAGTAGTGTTTATTAAACTTAACATGGGTTATGAAAAATTAGAAATTCTCATAAATTTTCACTAGCTACATGTACAGAAGTCAAAAAATAAAAATAAAAAATGGGAGCTTGACAACATCTTCGTCATTACCTTTACATGTTACAATGTTACAGAAGAAAGAAAAAGAAAATGAAGGAGCAACAAACAAATGTGTCCTTGGAACAATGTTATTATGAAATTATTTTATCTTTGATCGAGATTTTGAACAGTAAAGTTTGGATAATGAAATGGCTTAAAACCACACTACATACACAAGCTTTTTATTTACTTATTTTACACAATAAGCAACCACTTTACACTGATTGATATCTGATATTCTTAAGCATTTCAAACACATAATCAAGTGTTATAATTAAGTTTCTGCATATCTATGTTATTCACTATACTACTATACCATCTCTCTCATCTTCTCTTCATAGTACATGCCATAATCACATTATCACAGAATTGTTCCAAATCTTTCATAATCCAAGCATCTGCTTGATTCAACATAAAGACTACGTTGGTTGAGACCAGAAATGTGAGGAAGCAGTGGATGATTGAGAAGCAAACACGTTGAAGTTGTAGAAACGGTGGAGTGTAGGAAAGGAAAGTATACGTAAGTTTATTGATAGCCATGAGTGATTGAAAAGACGGGACGTTGAAGAAAGAGGAAGATATAAAGTTGATTCGAAATGTGTTTCAGTATTTGAGGTTTGGCCCCCATTGCTGCACTCACCATTCACTACTGCTATATGTGTCATCATATGTCATTCTGACGTACCATGTGTCTGCATGTGTGACCATCACTTCTCAAAAATCCTATACCAAAAACGCTAAGCCCACCATATTATTTTCTATCTCAAATTTTATAACAATCATTCTATTTATATATTTTTTTATTTTTATATCTCATGTAAAACTTTCCATTTATCTTCAACTCTTCTTAACATTTTAATAACTCTATGAATGAGTAACCTCATTATGGGGTGTGTTTCATCTATTCTTGTAATACAAAAAAGTTTGATCTATTCTTAAGTCTTCTTTTCTTAGATACTTAAAATGAGTGTTTTATTTATTTTACTCTTCTTAACTTGATTCTGTAATAAGATTTAAATATATCCAAGGTTGTGTTTCACAAAATTACTTTATTAAGTCATAAGTTCATAAATCACTATCAATCAAACCAAAAAGTGGTAAGAAAAAGACACAATTGTGTGTACGAAGTGGTTTCACATATTGGACATTTATGCTAATGAAGGAGACATAGGCATAATTTCACAACATAGAGAAGATGACTTGAGATTTTTCATTTGGAATTGTCTCTTTTACTTACGAAATTCTGTGATTGGGTTGGATGGCTAGATATTGATATTATTCATTCTTTAAGTTTCAATTAAGACCCTGTAATTTAAGAGGAAAATATCAAAATTTAAGGGAAAAAAGAGAAGAGGAAAAGAAGAATGTATAGATAAAAGGGAGAAAGATTGAATATCCATATAGTTATGTATAGATTTGGAGGAATATACGAAAATAAAATGTAAACCAATTATTTTTTATTGATTTAAATTGGTAAATGTTTTCTAAATTTGTGTATATAATTCGAATCAAACCATTCCAAACCAATTGATTTGCTTAGGATAAAATGGATCTAATATTTGGCAAATGTACAAAATTTTACTTAAAGAAAAAGGAAAATGCACCATATTTTTTCATTCAATACGAAAAATAATATATATTATTATAATCAATTTACTTAAATACTATAAGAAAATATCAAATTAGTTTTTAAATATTAGTGTCGACTAATTTGTAATGTTATTACCGTGACACAAAAAAATTAATTTAAAAGAGTTAATTATTTTTAAATGATTTGGTGGTTGATAAGCTTAACTAACTCTAAACCAATGTTAATTATTTTTAACGTGTAATTAATAAATATGTGTTAGTGAATGCTAATAAAATTCATTTAATATTAGACATTACTAGACTTGTTTAATCAATTCTAAGTCATTGCAAACAACATCAATTTTTTTTAATAAGTAAAAATATTTATGTTAACAAATATCGGTGATGATGATTGAAATAAATATTAAAAATAAATAAGTTCGGCATTAATTTTATTTATTTTTAGTATTTATATTTGTTTAAATCATCACACGTCAATTTATATATTATGAATTTGTGCATGTTTTGACATTATAGGTTATTTTTAATCTAAAAGCTTATACTTGTTAAGATGGAAAATCTATTTACAAATTTCTTCTAACTTTTATATATAAATATAGTCTCAGATTAATTTTCTTCCTTCATTTTTATCTTCTTCGTTCATAATTATCTTTTTCATCCACATTAATCTTATTCATCCATACTCATCTTTATCCACATTCATCTTCTTCACTTATATTCATCTTCTACATCTACACACTCATCTCTTTTATTCACACTTATATTTCTCATCCACATTCATTCACACTGATCTCTTTCGTTCTTTATATAATCTACTTATTATATTTATTATATCAAAGATGAAGGTGTTGTACTTGATTTTTTAAAGTTGTATGATATTTAAAAAATATATATTGTCATTAACATCAATCATATTTATACATACAGTACTAAAATTCTCATATTATATGAGAATTTTCTTGCAAATTTGTTAAAAAAAATACAAGAAAAAATTTTTTCCTGGTATTTTTTCTAGAAATTTTAATTGGTAGGTAATTACTTCGTGAGAAATTATTTTCTACAAAATTATAAAATTCGCAAGTATTTTTTACAAAATTTGTTGCGAAAAATACTTTATACAAAATATTTTGCAAAAAAATTGGCAGCAATTTTCTGCAATTTTTTTCGTAACAAATATTGTAAGTATTTTCTAAAAAAAATTTCAAAACAAAATTGGTAGAAAATATGAGTTTTTTTAGTAGTGATATTAAATTAATAATAAAAATATACTCTTAAATAACAATAAATTATCGACAACATACTAACACTAAGCTGCTTTCATTTAAAAATTCATGATGAATTAGTATCAACAAAGTATTTGGAGTTAGCCTTCAAAAATTGACACCAAAGCATTAGTATTGTGGTTGACGCAATTCAAATATAATTCTATTAATTAATTAACGTCAATTTTTACTTTTAGTAAGTTTACCTGACACGAAATAATTATTTTCTTATAATGGAATAAAATAATAGAAAAAATATAAAAAGTCTCATAATTTTATGCTAAATATCAAAGCATAATAATTAATAATAATAAGTTAAAATGATTGATTTGGTTCATCTTTATCGGATTGGTAAGCCATATATACTCGAACCATTCTTTATTGAATTTAATTGATTGGAAGCTAAAGCTAAAGATACCAATTATTTTAATTGTTGGTTTGGTTTGGATCCTCCCAATCATAAGGTGAATTCAAAATGAATAGTCCTATTGTAAAACTATAAACAAATATATAAAACTATTACAGAAAACATTATTAATAGATCTTAACACTACAAAAATAATTAATTTTAGTAAGATTATTTTTAGTGTTTATAGGTTTAATCTCCATTAATGATTTTATCAGGAGTTTGAAATTTCTCTGGAAGAACTAGAGTGGTGGTAAGATTATTGAGATTTTTTATCAACTCCTAGAAAAGCATAACTTACCGGGAATTTTCAGGGGTTTACAAAATTCCTAGTACTGTCTGGAGTATTTAGAACCCCTGCTATTGTCTAGGATTTCTGGAACCCCAACTACTTCCTGGGGTTTTCGAACCCTCACTACTGTCTGGAGTTTTTGAAATCCCCACTACTGCTTGGGCGTTAAAACCCCATTACTGTCCTGTTTGGGGTTTGAAACTCCCATTGCTGTCAATGGTTCAAATCCCCATTGTGTTGACAATCAACACTAAATAATTTTGATTGGAGTTCACTTTTTTGTTTCTTAGTATTTTTTAATAATACAAAAATTCTAAACTAAAAGAAAAATTATAAAAGGCAACAATTTTAGATTTTTGGTATTTATAATTTACAAATAACATTTATAAAAGGAACAAAGAATAAAGTCTACAATTTTAATACCAAACAATGTAAATAATAAAGCGTAAAAATTAAAATTAATAAGTCATTATTACAGTGTTAGTTGCTTTAATCAAAAAATTATACATAACAAAAAAAAAAACATCCTTCTAATGCTGTGTTTGATATAATTTGTTCATTGCAAACACTTCTTTAATGAGATACCTTGTAGCTCAACAAGGTTCATAACTTCTTCCGCAATTTGAATTCATGCACTTCATTTCTTCTCCCAAGATCTACAATACACATAATTAAACTTAGATTAAGAACCAACGCCAATATATAGGATGCAACGCTCAAGTTATATATTTATTAACTTTTTTCATTAATAATTAAAGGATGTATCAATCATACACTAAGATTGTTTATGTTTAAAAATATATTGAACCCATACAATTTATTACTAGTATATGATAGTAATAATTAAATTAACAAATAACATCTATTAATAAGGGCTAACCAAAATTACAAACTATTAACAAATAGAATTTATTTTTAGAATATGTTTAGTACCAACAAAGAATGTATGTACTTAGAATATTGTTAAACTTAAATGTATATATTGTAACAAGTAAGAAAAGAAATGACGGACTTCTTTCACCTTTCAAGTATCCTGCTCTTACTATGTTAGATTCTGATGAAGGAAAAAACAAGAACAATTGCACACATTAGGTCTGCAGGCTTCACGAGTATCTCTCCTTATGGGGTACAAGATGCAAAATCTGCAATTATATCACCATAAATTAACCACATTGATGCCAAAGTTGGAACACATCTATTTACAAACCAAGTTAATTGTGCAAGTGGATTCTCTTACCATTATTGTGACAATGGCAATGGTTATTACATAAATCACAATCAGATATGGCTTTTTTTTCTCTCATCAGCAACAATGACAGAGGATTTGTACTCATGTTTCTCGTCACAAGCATTTTTTTCCACTTGCTTGTATTGAAAATAAGCACTCCTAACAATAACCTTTCCAAATACCTCCATGGTTTTCTATTATACTATCTTTGGACATTAGTGTGGCCATGCTCTTTATGCAAGCCCAAACATGGTTTATGAATTGGCTTCCTAGGCTGTTGCAGTATTACGTGTTCAGGGTTTTTCTTCTCCTCATGGATCATAGAAACTTAATTCATGCAAACAATGTGACGAGTATCATCAACCAACACATGTAAACGCTCAAGAAATAAGATTTTCTCATCCAAAAGACCAAAGCAAACTAGTAGATTTATAGCTTACCATGATATGGAGACTCTATAAATTCAGATAGTTTTGTGGCAAAATCATATTCGGTCTATAGAAGAAAAGGAAATATAAGTTAAAAAATATCTAAAAGATTTTAATTACCTACAATGAACAAAATTTTAACTATTACAACTTAATATTCAGGCAACTTACATGGTTATTAGGATGATGGGCACTGCTCGAATTCTCATAGTCGATGGTTGAAGAAGTACAATTCTTTTATTTCGTTAGCAGCAATAATGGACACCCAAGGTGCTCTAAATTTCCTTTTTGCAAGAGAAGCAACACCTTTCATGGCTAAGGAAAAGTTACTCTAAGCATGAATAAAAGAAACACTGCTACTTACAAGTTGTAGTATGTCATTAAGAAACACTGAGCCTAAATGCCACCATAGTTCATTGCCTCAAGTTGATTGCTTTGAATGTTATATAATTGTTTTGAATATTGTAAAATTGTCTTTAATGTTATATGATTGTCTTGAATGTTATCTAATACTGAATATAAAACTTTAGAACAATGATAACTAAAGCATCAACAGCATCAGGGTGGTTCAGGGTGAACCATAAAGAAAGAAATGAAGTCCAAGTTATAAGATGTACCCATCCAAGTAGATACTAGAACAAATCCTCCAAGGTAAACTAAATACAAGCCTGCTACAATTTATAAAAGAGCCATCACACTCCATCACATATACACATAGAAAACATGGGTTTAACTAAAAACATATCTAAGAAAATGCATGAAGAATATAATTAAAAAAATTAATCAATTCTACCCCATATATTTATGGCACACTTCATAGAGGCAAAAATAAGAAAACAGAGGTTGTTCAAACTTTAACATCATCCTTGGATCATGGAAATCCAAAGGATATCTTGTTTATCATATCATATATCCATATTATATATATATATATATATATATATATATATATATATATATATATATATATAAACTAACAGAATATAAATGTATTTCTTTCTATACATATGAACAAATTAATACTGATATGATATAATAAGTTTATACCAACTCAAACACAATACAAATGAGTTATAAGTCTCAGTAATATATTTGTAAGATATAAAACATATTAAAGCCTTACTTTCTTTCTCTTAATATTAATATCGGGAAACTAAAAGAAAATTTATGCAGCGTAATAATACCACAAAGTTTAAAATCAATATATTAAGAAAAAGAAATCCATATAAAAAGAAAAAACTTTTATGATAAACACTACCAAGAAAAAACTCTAGTACGGGGTCATACCTCGAGAGCAAGTTTCTCTTGCCATCATCAAGCACAAACCTCTACTGGTCTGGTACTGATAAACACTACCAACAAAGTTAGCATCTTCACCTACACTAATTGAGTGGATTTTCAAAACATACATATGTATGCTTTTATCAACAATACATGAAGGTGTTATCCAGATTAATGATGTGGTTGTCGACGTGGAAATCCTTATTGCAGCAACTGAAGCTAAAATCATGAAACTCACTTTAATTTTAGGCCCCAAAGAGCTACTCCAGAGAAAAGTCTAAGTGAATGAAAAACCTCCCTCATGTGCTTAATACTAAGTTGTATATAGGCTTCTACGAACTAACCTACAAACCTCTTATAATTTTTCATGACAACTGCTAATAATAGGTTAATTCAGTCCTTTAGATAGCCAACAACAGGTGCTCAAGCTTTAGCTTACAATCAGACATGCTAAAGCATTTTGTATACAACTTTAGCTCACTCTTTAATGCATATGTGAAATTATATGATAGAATAAACCTTAAAAGCCTTCAGAAATCCATCTTCATCTTCACCATTCAAAGCAGCCTTTTCACTTGTAACTTCATCACGATTTAACAATTTATTATAAAGAGGAACATGAAATTAAATTCTTAAAATTTAACACATTTTACACCAGGAATGAAAGCTTTTTATTACTTGTCTATTACATCATCATCATAATCAATTTGGCTAGATTTGTTAGCTTCATCATTTTCATAATCATGAAAAGAATACATAACATATAAATAGCTAAGTAAACTAGAGTTGAGTTTGATAAAGATACAAGGTTGGGAGTTACTAAGTAATTACTAGAGTGAACTCAACAAAATAAATTCGAGTTGAATGATGGTAATCCCCAAGGAGCCTCAACCGTTGAACCTTGATAACACACCAAAATGAAGGAAAACGTTTTACACCAAAATGAAGGAAAACGTTTTACAGGATGATTAAATTTAACCAATAATAGGGTGAAACTGAAACCTAGCAAAATTTTTAAAATTTTTAAAGTCTCTGGCCAAATTAAAATTTTTAAAAGTTAAAAAAAGAAAATAAGATAAATAATAATTTGACTAGGGTTTAGAGAAAACTTGCTACTTAGCTAGGTTCTCTAAAAACCTCTACAATGTCTACTTTTTACTAATTTTTACTAGAGTTTATTACAACCCCCACGGTTAAACCCCTACTAAAAGTATATAGTTTTTTAGTGTAAAAATTATGATTCCCAGTTGCATGGATTGGATGATGAAGAAATCATAGCCTCTTTTATATGAAACCAATGGATTTGAGTATCAAAGATATAAATAAAATGAAAAAAAATGTAGAAAGATTTCTCTTTTATATACAAATCTGCAAAAAAAAAATATTAGTAAGAAGAAAAATAATAGAAAGCAAAAATGGAAAATTGAAAAAAAAGTGACTTATTGAAATCGTTGGGTCATGCATAAGCTTCACATTTAGAAGACCTTGTCTTCTAATCCCAAGTTTATTTATAATTCTCGTGAAGAAAAATACAAAATTAAATTTTGAATTTATAACTATTCTTGCGGGAACAAATAAGAGATGTTAGGGACACAAACAACGCCTTACCTCAATTCTCGACCTCTCGAGTTGACTCCTTATCGGTTTGCAAGTGCCATCTGTCAGTGTATATGATTTGGACCCTTAAGGGATTACCTGCGAAGAGGGCTCCGATAAACAAGTCAGCAAAAGAGCTCTCAAAAAGTCAAATCTTAGATTAAGGAATTAATGAAAGCATACCCCTTAATTGTTGGGGTCCACGTAAATTTATAGAGTCATTAATTGTTGCTATCACCTTTATGGGTTGGGCCAATACTTGAATTTCTAGGTGGACCTAGGCTGGGCCCAGGCCCTGTGTTAGTGTTTGTTGATACCAGGGGCCTTGTCTTGCAATATTCTAAATTTAATGTCATCAACTTATTACGCCTTAACCTTTGAAGTAGGCGGCCTGGGTCGCTATGTGTTTTTGCTTGACTGGTTATATATTTAGTAATTTTATTTATGGAGTTATGTGTAGACGGCCTTGGCCGTGTAGTCTCCTTGGTCCGTCTAGGTGCAGTACAATAACATAAAAAATCGATTAAATACAAGACCATGAGCTAATGGAATAAAATATTGAGCTTCAATTATGCTAGGCATTTTTTAGAATGGCAAATTTAATCAAATGTAAGCAGAACAACGGAACTGGTGTTTTTTCTTTAAATTAACTTATATTTAAGTTTGGTTTAGTTTATAAAATAATATTTTTAATTTTTCTATTTTATAAGTGTTTATGAAATACTTGCGAAAAATAATGCACATGCATGTGATAAAATGAAGGCATGTAATGATATTGAACATGTCTTATAATAAGAAAGTCTAAAGAATGCCTCTTATGAGAATCACAAATAAACTTGTATTTCCTAAAATTATTTAAATTTATTTTCATATTGAAGGAACATATTTAGATTTGTAGAATGTGATTATGTATAATATTCAATATTTTAAATTAAGTATAGAGATAAAATTCGCTTTGTTCCATCTTTATTCAATTTTTATTTTTAAATTACTACGATACTTATTTTTTAAACTTATGTAATTCTAATATTTTTTCAAGATAAAATTTATGTCTTTTTGAAATTTAATCATTCATAACATCGCGTTTTTCGATTATAATTTTTATTTACTGTAAAAGTATATTTGAATAATTATTCACATGGATATAAAACATGAATTTTATATTCGTTGGAGATAGAGCATGAATGTAGTGGTGAATTTTGGTCCTAAAATTTGGAATGATAAAAATAATATACTTAAACTTCATATATTTTTCAAAGAATTAATATAAAATTATAATTCTTTGAATTCTAGAAAATGTTTCCTTTGATTCAAAATAAAAAATCATATATTTTTTATAAGATTAATACAAAACCCCTCTCTTTCAACTATAATTTTTTGAATTTTAGAAAATATTCTTTTAATTCAAAAATTAAATCCTTAGTTTTATTTTTTAAAATATGTAAAAAATTCAAAATATGTAAAGTAAAATGTATCTTGTTTTCCTCTTTATGAGTATCTTCTCTTATCATTCATAAACAATAATCTATTCTTTTATTTTTCATCTATATACCTATTTAAAATAAAATAAAACATAATTTATCAAAATTTAATATAAAATTGAGAGATGTAATTATTAAAAAAGATATGTATGATAATCACATCACAAAACGATTATGAAAAAATATATAATACATCAATTTTTATTCTATATTCATAAAAAAATACATAAAAAAACTCATGAGATAAAAAAAAATATTAATTATTAAATTAATATTTTCTTATGGATAGATAAAAGAGAGTTATCCTTTCTGTTATAACATATAAAAAATCATAATATAAAGAATGTGTTTATGTCCGTCTAATTTCCTATTTTTTTCATAAACAAAAAAAAATATACAAAATCAAAAGATAAATATATTATGTGATCAAATTATAATGAGAAAGAACATACAAAATATTTTAATAAATTTGTTTATTCTTTGCTTAATTTTAAATCTTATTATTTATTAACATTAAATATTATAATTTATAAAAAAAATAAAAGTATATATAATTTAATTTTCATAAATAAAATATACTACATATAATTTAAAAGAAAAAATTGGAGGACCTTACGGATCAACTAAGATCTGTTTCTGCATGCATGAATGTTTACACTAATAATAAAAATGAAAATAATCAAGTTCGTTTTGAATTGCCTCGATTTCATTCTTACGTGTTATAATGGATAACCTAAAAAATTTCCAGTAACAAAAGTAATTTAAAATTTTGAAAAAATAAATGAAAAATGCTAACTTAACTAGCAGAAATATTTTTAAAAAATTATATAAAAACTGTGTATTGAATAGGAGAGGTGTAATTATTATTTGACTCGTCGGAAAATAAAGGCGGAAAAAGAAAAGTTAAGAAAGCTGAAGAGATGGGCCAATGCAAAGGTGGGCTGAAGGATTTCATGGAGAGGCCCAATAAAAGAGTGTCCAAATCCAAATACTCTTTCTACAAGATAACTATTTTAAGTATATTAATCAATTAGTAAGTAGACTCGGCCTACACGACTTGATTTGTTTCATATGATTTTTCTTTGTCAAGTAAAAAATAAAATACAAACAAACATTACATATAATAGATTCCACCAATAGGGTTTTCGCATGTTTTTTTTTTTATATTATACAAAATATATATTTCAAAATATTATTGTAAAATAATAATCTCCACAAATTTATTTTAAATAGTTTAACCCAATAGAAAAGAACTTTTATATGGAGACCTACATCAGATAGTAATCTTAATCACAAAAATGTTTCACTACAAGGTTAGTAAACTCTTACCTTGTTTCATTTGTTCAATCCTTCATGTGGCGTTGCTCCAATAGTGCGTACCCTCTCACAATAGTAGGTGTGGTGCATAATTTGATTTTTACCGTTCTTGAGTGGTTAGTGTTTTTTTTTTCCTGCAACACAAATAAAGGAATGAAACAACAAAATATTGTAAATACAAATATATTATATATTAAGAAAATAAGATACTAGCAAAAATATTTCATTACTTATTTTCTTTCATTAACATGCATACACATTTATAATTATTTAATCATTTTATTATTATTTGGTATGCAACGATGTGGGTTCAAAACTTATAATATCCAATTTGTTTTATTTATTTTTATTTATGATTTATAAGTTTAACTATAATATCAATTATAAATAATATTATCATATGTGAATTACTGTAAGTATTATTTTTTATTATTTTTAATTATTAGTAATATTAATATTACTATAAATTTTATTGAAAGTAATATTAATTATTATTATTATTATTACATGTATTATTAGTGATAAAATTGGAAGAAATTTTTTAAAACTAAAAATAATATAAACTTATTTAAGATGAACAAAGATTAAACCGTTTGACATTATTATTTATTGAAAAGAAATAAATATTAAATAAAATTAATTACTATAATTTAATATATAATTTTTCATCATAAAAAATTCAAAAAATAAATTAAAAAAATTTTGATACAATTTAGTATAAATTTTTTTATTAATAAATAAAATAAACATATTCTTAAATTTATTTTAGACCTAGCGAATCTTTGAGTCACCCTTATTACGTGTCCAAGATAAAATGATAAATTAAATATATATTCCTGCTTTAACATTAAAATAAAAAGCTTTAATAACAAAATTATGTTTGATCCTGAATTCTAACTTTAAAATAGACAATTTAATTATTAATCCTAGCAATATTATTTTAAGATCTAAGAATTGAATCAATCAACATATTAAAAGTATTTTTATCTCAGTTTAAAATATTATATATATATATATATATATATAATTGTTACATTAAATTCAATAATAATCATCATTAGTGTGTTTTTCATTCATTACGTAACAATAATAACATAAAAGACAAAAAAAAAATTAACACTGTGAGACCCTAAAAAATGGTGTTTTAAAAGTGATAGTGGTTTAAAAATAGTGAGACTCGATTATTTTAATAATAAAAGGTTTTAGTATAAATAGAATTGTTATAAACGAGTTTCATTATTTTAAAACACACCATCTCTCTAGAAACCACTTTTCTAGAGTTCTCTGACTTCTCTCTAGAGGTTCTGTCAATCTGGTCGTCTGATTGAAGAACCGAGACCATAGGATTGATCCTCTCGGTGAGCTCTTCAAATTGGACCGATCAGTTTCTCCGTTCGCGTAAGTTGAGTTTCCGCTCTTTTTTTTAGTCTTTGTCTGTTTTCTGTTGCATGCAAGCCCTCTTCCGCTTGCATGCGACGTTTTAATCATCAGTATGAGTCTCTGCTGATCAGTGATCATAACGGTATGTCCTGATCGTTCTTGTGATGTTTCTATGTGTAG
>Ga0214542_1007491_pt1 | contig 18967 bp, 11 predicted proteins | sample CNSS1metaG_FD_160096 | JGI IMG/M metagenome (GOLD analysis project Ga0214542, IMG submission 160096) | Root nodule microbial communities from cowpea collected in UCLA plant growth center, Los Angeles, California, USA - CNSS1 | ecosystem: Host-associated > Plants > Roots > Nodule | place: USA...
AATTGATACTTGCAACTCAAATTGATAAAAAAAAAGTATATATATACCCAAACCTTCAGAAGACGAAAACGAAAAGAATACTTATGGATGAAACCTTTGGAGTATATAAGTTTTGAACCTTGGGATCCGGAAAAGATGAGAACACACAAGTTGGAAAACATGGAACCTTCTAATATAGAAGGGTTTTAAAGTTATGACTTGATGAACACAAAGACTACATCCCTAACTAGAGATTAAACAAGGAGGATGGAGAGAAAGAGAAAAAAATGATAACCTCATATGAAACCAACAACTAGAGACAAAATAGCATTGGGTCAACCAAGGAAGTTATAGAACCTACTGGGGTTCTAACACAAGCATATCAGTTGAGGAAAAACCTGTGAGCTCAAGAAGATTAAGTCCTTAACTAGAAGTTGAAAAATCAGTAACACAAGAATCAAATGAAGTTCCTGTGTAAACTGCTAAAAGGAATAAAAGTTCACTGTCACCAACATGACAAAAAGAGCAAGGACTATATGAACTAGAGCACTCGTTCAATCCCAAAGGAAGATAGCTCAACCGAAATAATTATTAGATAATAATGGGTCAATTATGGCTTCCTTTGTAAGACCCGAGAAATTTAAATAATTAAATAAATAATTATTTAATAAATACAGGTAGTGGGAGTCTTTATGGCATTTAATGCTGGCTATTATGATGTGAAAGAGTATTAGCTCAAATGGTTGAGAGTACAAAGTTATGTTGAAAGGACTTGGGTTCGAGTCTTGTGTATGTCAAATTGTGTGTTATTTTAGGAATAATCCTAGATGGAAGGGTTAGGAAACTATCTATTAATCTCTTCCTATGAAAGAAGATTTTAAGTTTTGTTTGATTGAATTATTGTTTACAATAAAAAAATATGTGATGCATTTGTTTTATATTTTAGAAATTTTGATTGTAATGGTGATATAATATCATCAAATTTTCATTTGAATGTTAAGTATGTGATTGATGAATTTTAGTGATACGAAATCTAATATAGCATGAATGCATTGAGGTTTTCTTGATTTGTGGGTGAATGATGCAAAGGAAAGGTTAGGGTTTATGTTTTTCTTTTACAGTAACGTGACTTGGGGTTGCATTCTAGAGCTTTCATTTTTTTAGTTATATGAAAAAGTAGATAAATCTGGTGTTATGTTATGTTATAATATGTTAGAAGGATATTTTACGACATTTATCATATAGTAATTTAAATAATATTAAAAAAAAAGAAACAAATTATTTGTTTTGGTGCAGAGCATCGATTACACTAAATAGTTTTTTTAATATATTTAAAGAAGGTTAGAAGTGGGACTGACTTTCTTTCTTTTTTGTTGTATTTGTTATTATATATGACTTGTAGCTTTTGGGCATTAAGCTTTGGTAGTGACTAAACTTTCCGTATGCTGTAGTTAAGGTTTTAGAATAATTAATAATTTTCTTTGGTAGTGTTTTCTTATACAAATTATGATGTGGTATAATTAGTAATTTTTAATATTAGTAATTTGTAAGAGGGGAAAGGAATAGTTGTAGAAAGTGGTTTATAAATGGGGATTGTAGAGGTGATTTTATTAATTTGGGTTGGTATTTAATTAATTGACTTTAGTTGTATTCGACTTCTAGGGTGCCTGTTTAGAGTTCTTCTAAACACAACAAATTTATTATTATTATTACTATTATTATTATTATTATTATTATTTTACTATTATTGTTATTATTATTCTTATCATTATTATTATTACTATTATTATTATCCTTAATATTATTATTATTTTTAATTTATTTTACTATTATTATTTTTATTTTCATTATTATTTTTATTATTATCATTATAATTATAATTATTATTCTTATTCTTATTATTAATTTTATTTTATTTTATTATTATTATTATTTTAATCATCGTCATCATCATAATTATTATTATTATTATTTTTATCTTATTTTATTATTATTATTAGTATTATAATAATAATTATTGTTATTTATATTATAATTATAATTATAATTTTTATTTTTATTGTTATTACTATTTTTATTTTTATTATTTTATTTTACTACTATTATTATTGTTATTATTTTTATCATTGTTTTATTTTATTTATGCTTTTATTATCATTATTATTGTTTTATTATTTATGCTTTATTTAATTATTATTATTATTTTATTTTATTAGTATTATTATTTTATTATTATTGTTTCATTTTATTTTATTATTATTTTCATTAATTTTATTATTATGATTATTATTATCATTATTATTGTTGTTATTTTTATTATTATCATTATTACTATTTTATTGCCAGTACAATAAGTATTATTATCAATGGACAAAATATACTTTTATTCTTTATAACTTAAAAAATGTCTTCCTCGTTATTTATTGATAGAAATAGAAACAAGATAAATAATAATTTATTAATATTTCATGAAAATTTAAGTGGAGTTATTTACACAGGATCTTCTATCCTAACCTATGATCCTGACATTCCCACCCTGCCAAGTCCCTGCTGCGGTGATAAAAGACAAACTAATGGAACCAAAGATGTGTTAGTAAAAAAATCTCAAATGTACAATCATAACTCAACATTATAAACAACGATCTCCACATGTTAGGGTTGTTAGGTGGTTACTAGTTTATTGGACTTACATTGATTTAATTAAGAAAAATAAAAAGAAAGTTTTTTTATGAGCTCTTGGTCCATTATGGAATTTAAATATGCACCCTTTGCATCATATTTGTTATGAGAGAAAATAGTGTGAAGAGAGAGAGATATAAGTTGTGAGTGTCTCTAGTGAAAAGCCATTAGAGATAGTGAAGAAGAAGAAAAGAGCAACCAGTCCATCCTGTGCAAGCCTGTGTAGAGAAGTTACTCTGGAGAGAAGGTTTCATTCCTCATCTCATATATTGGGGTTTCTCTATTGTTTATTTAAAGTACCCATTGGGGTTTGTTATTCCCCTTGTTGGTGAAGAGAATAATGCTCTATTGATCCTTAAAATCTCCAAGAGAACTTGTGGTGTACCCATTAATTATTATTAGTGAATTTTTTTATTGAACTAGGTCCCATGGGTTTTTCCTCCATATTGAGGTTTTTCCATATTAAAAAGTTTTGGTGTTTGTTGGTTCGTCCCTTATCTGTTTTATGCATTTTATTATTTTGCATATTACTTATTTAGGGAAGATTTGATCTAGGTTTTGCTTCTGCTTGTTTATCTTTTAATTTTGAGAGAGATCTTCACAACAATTGGTATGAGAAAGAAGAAATGTAGAAGATTCCATATTTATCTGCAGTTGGTAGCTTGATGTATGTCATGGTGTGTACAAGGCTAGGCATTGCTCATGTGGTTGGTGTTATGAGTCCTTTCCTTGCTAATCTTGGAAAAAAGCATTGGAAAGTTGTGAAATGGATACTAAGGTATCTCAAAGGTACTTGTAGATTTTTTTATGCTTTAGAAGTGGTAAGCCTATGTTGAATGGTTACACAAATGCAGACATGGTTGGTAATGTCGATTCTAGAAAATCTACTTCTAGTTATATGATGATTGGAGGAGCAATGTCATAACAATCTAGACTATAAAAATGTGTTGCTCTATCTTCTACAGAGGCAGAATATGTTGTTGTTACATAAGCTACTAAGGAGCTCTTATGGATGTACAAATTCCTATAGGAGTTGAGATTATCACAATTGTGATAGACAAAGTACAATCCATCTCAGTAAAAACTCAACTTTTCATTCAAGGTTAAAACATATTGAAGTCCAATATCATTAGAGAAAATCCATACTAATGAGAATGGGTCAAATATGATGACAAATATCTTACCTGCAAGAAAATATGCTATTTGCAAGGAGAAAACCAGTTTGGTTTACTATGGTCCAAATTAATTATTGAGGGAGAGATTTTTTAGGTGGTCACAAATTTATTGGGACCACACTGATTTAATTAAGAAAAATAAAAAGGAGGTATTTTTTTTATCGAATCTTAGCCCATTATGTAATTTAAATATGCAACCCTTGCATCATATTTGTTATGAAAGAAAATATATTGGGGTTCCTCTGTTATTTATTTAAAGTGCCCATTGGGGTTTGGTATCCACCTTGTTGGTGAAGAGAATAATGCTCTGTTGATCCTTGGAATCTCCAAGAGGACTTGTGGTGTACCCATTAATTATTATTAGTGAAAGTTTTTACTAAACTAGGTTCCATGGGTTTTTTCTCCATATTGAGGTTTTTTCACGTTAAAAAGTTTTAGTGTTTGCTTGTTCCTCCCTTATTTGTTTTATGCATTTTATTATTTTGCATATTATTTATTTAGGGAAGATTTGATCTAGGTTTTGCTTCTGCTTATTTATCTATTAATTTTGAGAGAGATCTTAACAAGAGTTATATATGTTTGTCGTTATATTTTCATGAATAGATATTGTAGAACCAATAATCATCATTGGCTTTACCAATAGAATAATGTGTTGAAAGTAGTTCTCATTAAATTAGGCTTGAGTTCATACCCTTAGAAGCGAATGAGAGTATGAAAATGAAAGAGATAGAAGGAGTTTCTGAGTACATCGCTCAGTTTGAAACTTTGGTGAACCAACACAACAAAAATGGAGAGACGTTACACGCTAGTTGAGCTGTACAAAAACAACGAAAGAAGAAACTTTGGTGAACCAACACCAAAAACCTTAGGGCAATGAGTTTATGGATCTTCCTCCTTATATAATGCTCCACTTTCTCTAGCCAATATGGAACTTAGACTCACACTTGGATTCCGATAATCTCCCTCTCATGGGTGAGTCCCTTCCACCACATTGGTACACTCCCCCTCCAGCAGAAGCATTCGAGTACCTCCTTCTTGTACCACCGTTCTTCTTAACGGGACACGCTTACTTGGAACATTTGCCAGGAATACTTTCGATACAAAGACATTGTACTCGTTTGAGCTGGTCACCAAGACTAATCATCGACTATCATACCACTTGTTAGGTCTATATAGGGGGTTTCACTTGGTTAGAAGTGGACTTTAATCCTAACTCAATCCCACAAGTCCAGCTTGTAAGGTTAACTTTGCACCCACTTATAGACTATGAAATTGTCTTATCTCTAGTCAATGTGAGAGTTCAAACACACCTCCTTCACGTCAAGTTATATACATCTCGTACGTGGGACTAGACATTAATGGGTGGTCTAATAGAGGCCTGATAGCGGGTGGAACAAAATGTCCAAGAAATCTCGCTAGGATAGGATAACTTTTGGCCTAGTGGTGAGCGCTCTTGTCATAATAATTGGTATCAAAGCCAAGATCACGAGTTTGATTCCTAGTGGGTAATTGTTAAGTGGGAGATTGTTGCGGGTTGCACAATAGTCCCATGGTAGTGGCCAAGTGGGTCAAGTCACAATCCAAGAGTAAGATTCCTAGTAGAACAATTGTTGATGGGGAGATTGTTGCAGGTGGCATCAGTCACAATCGAATCGTAGTGCTTGGGCTGTTAAAATTTTAAGTAAAAAGAGTTGCGCCTTGACTAATGGCTATAACTTTTGCCCTAATGGTAGGTGTTTGATCCTAACACACATAAACACTCACTTTTATTTTAGGTGTGAGCACATTTAAATTATTTGGAAAAAGAAAGGTATCAAGTACCACGTGCAGTTACACACTGGTGCAGGTAAGGATTTTGGCACTGATTATTTTGGGCATTCTACTTCGGTTCTTTAAATGAACCATATTCATATGAGGTAAAAAGGATAGGGTATTAGGCCTCAGTTCAGAACCAAGGCCTATTCTTCACTTTATGCTTCGGTTCTTTTTTAACCAAAGCTTATTCCTATTTTTTTTAAATTCTTGTTTCAATGCCAATGCACTTCCCAACACAACCATATAATCACAAAAATATAGAGTCACCATCATCATAAAACCATTAACATTAAATAAAAGGGAATAAAAAAATATTTGCATTAGAGAGAAATAATTATGAAACAGAAAAATAAAATGCAAAAGAAGAGTCAAACCTCTCATCATTTTCAAAATGGGAAGTAAAGGGAATGAAACGTTTGCAGTTGAAACGAGACTGCTAATTCGCATAGGCGACGAAGAATGGAAGGGAGGGAAAAGAGTGGAGTGGCAGTGAATGTAACACACCATTTAATTTAATGAACGAAATTAAAGGAAGCATCACACTAAATAATATCTTAGCGTAGTCTCGGAGTTTAAACACCACTCCTTACAACCCAAGGCACACCACGATGCCCAAAAAGAAACAAGTTATAAAGTTTAATAGAATCATATAGAAATCTAAAAGACAAACTAGTACATGGGCCATAGCCCTAAAGAAAAGCCCAACAAGAACAGGAAGTCCAGCCCAAGAAGACTAAGCAGCGGAATCATCTCTCCCCTGTTGACCACGAGTACCTCTCGCATCTGCTCCCATCAATAAATTGATGATCATCGCAAGAGTAGAAGAACAACATACAGAGCAATCAAATAAACAAAGGGTAAGCTAGAGCCAAAAAGATTTTATCATGCAATCAGATATACTTTCATAGTCCAATATACATCTATCATCCAAGCATGTTATGACCTTCCAAATCAATACACTAAGACTCGACTCGACTCATCCGGATACATATAACCTGGTCAGATTCAGCGAATGCTTGCACTTGTGGTGGATACCTCTGCTCACCCCCGAGCTAAGTGTTACAAGTGTTATAATGAATCAATTCCCTCACACACAAGGTTAGCCCTTAATGAGTTTCAGGCCTCCTACTACTCTCACCACAGGAGTTAGTCCGCTTTAAGTGAGACTAACTGACTCCTTAGTGTCAGGATGCAATCCTTACCTTGAACCCTTACCAAGTTATATTGATGGGGCACCATCATGGACACCCACTAAAAGGGGCCATGGAATTACGTCCCGACCATTGAAGCACGACCCTGAAGTCTCACCTAGAAACTCCAAGGAATTACGCATTGACTCATACCAAACATATTCAAACAGCCAAGTAACATTTCTCATACATGTATATATATAATATGCCAACCTTTATAGCCAATTCCTTTCATGTTCCAGGTCAAACCCATTCCAACTCCTCATACTCCGTCCATGTATGTAGTATTTCAATTCATCTCATTATCATGTTACTTTCATAACCAACCATCTCATGTTCATCACATGCCAAGAGTCATTCAAGTTCATCATTCATAACTCATACACCCTTCCATACATGCATATTCCTTTCCCTCATGTCATCATAAAATAATCAAATCAAATGCAAGCCATACATTCAAGGGTAGGGAAAACGCCAAACCAAAAGCACTCTCGCCCAGCTCTTCGCTCAGGCTAAAGGGCCTCGCTCAGGCGAGCTCCCCTCGCCTAGGTGAGAGTTGACACACATAACAGTGACCTCTGCGCGTTCTCGCTTAGGTGAGACTCTCCTCGCTTGAGCGAGACGCTCGCTCGCTCAAAACTGAGTTGGTCGCCTGGCGACCCCTCGTGTAAAAATGTCTGGGCAAGTCTCTGCTCATCTCGCCTGGGCGAGACAGGCTCGCTTGGGCGAGATTATTAGATCTCGCCACTGTTTCCTGCGACAACCACTCATACCAAATCAAACCAACATGCTAAAACATTCCAAGCATTCAAAACATCATATCAACCATAGACTCTTAGCTCAACAACAAAACAATAGGAAAAACGAAATACATGAGTAGGTTCTAGCTTCCCTTACATGGGATACACTAGTGGAAAGTTCCGACACTTAAGCGAATGAGCACTACAGCTCCAGGAGCAGTTTTAAGAGCTGAAAATCTCAATACAAAGGGAGAACGAGATTATTACGAGGAACCTTAACGGCAAACACAAAGATTAAACTAAAGGGGAATAGTATGCATCGAAAGTAACTTATGTGAGCGGAAGAAAGAGGTTGAACTCAGTTGAACTTGGATAGATTCCAAACCCTAGCAGAGCGTTCTGTTGAGAAAGAGAGAGTGTGAGGGAACTGTGTTTGCAAGAATGCAACAGTGAGAAGGGGTTTGGCTGCCTTAGGGGCCTTGGACACCCTATGGACCAGCCCTTAGACACATTAGATTAGAGGCATCCTTTAAAATTATGGTAGAAAAAAAAAGAGGGTTTTACGGTGAAAGTGGCGACATTTCGCGATGAGAAATGGAGGGGACTGGAATATGGTTAGAGTGGAGGAGTGGAGTGGCATAAATCGAAAAGCTTTGGTAGGGACGTAAAATTTTAAGCCTGACAAATGAATAGGCCTTGATTCTTTTAATACCGCGATCTATAATTGTGCAAAAAAATTCAAAACTGCTAAACAAGGTGACATGTTTGAAAATTTCTGCGCAAGTATAAGCCTTGGTTCTGTACTACTACATGTCTCAATTCTTTTAGAACCAATGTCTATAGTTGAACAGAAAATTTCAAAAATACCGACAAGTTTTGAAGTATAGATTTTTCTTGAAATGGAAACATATGAGATGATTTCTTAAATATTTTTTGTACTAGTTGATATTATCACTCATACCTTTATTTTAGGGTTGTCGGACGATGCAAATGACCAAATATACATCTAAACGACTCTATAAAATAATATAGACTGCATGGTTGTATTAAGAAAATCAATACCAAAAGTTTAAATAAACATGATGTTAGTGACCCTATTTATTAAAGTAGCAAACTTTTAGACTAAAATATAAAATCTGGTACTAAAAATAAATAAACCAAAATTTTAGATAATATACTAATGTGTGCGATTTGTTTATATCTCAAATTGAACAAGAAACGGAGAGGGAGAAATTATGCTATGTGGTCACCCATATTTATTTTTAATTGTTCAGACTTTATTTAGATAAGACTCAGAGTATATTTTGAACTTCAAAGGAAGCATCAGAGTCAAAGACTCATGTGAAGATAAGAAGTTTTAGTGACGATTAAATATTTATGGTAAAGAGTCGTCCTAGTGTTTAACTTCCTTTGAATTTTGTTTGTACCCATTACACGAGGTATTTCCAAAGCAGGATAGATCTTTAAATGGCCAGATGGCTCCATAGCTCCCCAAATTATTTATATTTATGTCATTTAATATATAATTTTAATTTTTTTTTAAATTTAATAAATATATTTTATATATTTGATATTTTTAAAATCTTTTGATGTCTGTATTTATATATAAAGAGAATTTTCTCTACTTTTGTCTATACTTAATTTTTATTCTCACAAAAAAATTAAATACAGTGTTTTTATTTATTTAAATTTTTTTTGATACAATTTGGTCATTTTGTTAAATTTTTTGAAATAGATCAATGTTTTTTCATCAAAATTGAAGTTGTGAATTAGAATAATTTGTTTTTTGGTGTAATTAACATAATCATAGTGTTAACTTTGATGAAAAGTTCTTGATTCACTTCAAAATATTTAACCAAAAAAACTAAAATGCATCAATTTTTTTTTAAAAAAGACCAAATTAAGACTAAAAATATTAGAGGTGCAACTTGACATTTATAGATGAAAACAAGGACAAAGAAATAATTCAACCATAATTTTTGCAGCCAAAATATTGATTGAAGATCTATACTATTTACAAGGCCTTTCTAACTTAGCACATAACCTACATGAAAAGTTGTTTAGAAAATTTTCATTTTTTGAAAATGATATACCAAACAAAGATACAAACGACTCTATAAAATGATATATGTGTAGGGAAGTATTAACAACCTATAACACATATCCAAAAATGGTACCTTTCATTATACGTAATGTTGTAGTTTTTTTTAATTTTTTTTTCCAAAAATAACTACACAACCATACACAAAAAATAAATAATATTTTTTGAAGATTTTGGGTCCAATAAAAATTGACCTCACTACTATATATTTTCATTCACAATAAAAAAACAGGATTTTTGTAATTCAAATAGAAAAATTATTTAGAAGATTTTTCATTTTTGTGAGTGACCAAACGTATACATCTAAACGACTATATAAAGTAATATAGTATACATTGTTTAATAGGTTAAATATATTTTTGGTCTTTTAATTTTCAGTGACAATTGGAATTAGTTCCTCTTCGAAACTTTAATCTAATTTTTTAGTGTTCGAACTTTATAAATGTTTGAATTTAGTCATTTTAACCAAATTTTGTTAAGTTTATTTGATGTTTCAAACGTTTTTCTTGATAGCATTTGAGTTGTTAACATCGTTTGACACATTTCCGCTTCAATTTTAGTTTAGAGACTATCATGAAACATGTTTGAGATGTTAAATAAACTTAAGAAATTAGGTTAAAATGACTAAATCCTACATATCTAAAGCCGAGGGGCTAAATTGGACTAAAGTTTCAAAGATAGACTAATTTTAATTTTCACTTAAAGTTAAAGGACAAAAACACATTTAACCCTTGTTTTATTAATAGAATCAATGCGAAAATTATAAATAAAGATAATGCTAGAGACCATATTTGTTAAAGTATAAAAATTTTAAACTATAAAAAATAAAATCTGTAACTAGAAAAAAAATCTTGACTTTAAACAATATATGTGTGTAAAAAAATCAAATGCGATAGCTACAACGGCCAACTACATTTTGCATGATAAACTATATATAATCACATTGTAAACGCATAAGCACCACACCTTTGTTTATCTCAAATTGAGCAAGAAAATCACCTAATAAAAGATGTGGATCCCACGTATGTTTGGAATTCTCTTATGTAAAGAAAGCCGAACCCACAAAACACCGTTCATATTCCCATGTTCACATATATGGACGTACTATGCATTCAATGCAACAAAAATGGGGCCACATTCCATTGAATTTGCAAATTTCATATACAAATATTTCATCATAAGACAAAAATGGGTCCCACTTAATTCAATAAATACCCTGGAAGAAAATCTCCATGCGTGGCCATCGAGAGTTCATCGATCCATAAATCAGGAAGGCATGCATTAGACAAAAGTTAAATTGGTGTGAAAAAAAAAATCAAATCATAAGGTAATGTGAAAATCAAGTGTGAATTGATCAAAGAGATCTAAAGGTTAAAATTGATGATAAAATCAATTAAAAGAACTGTGATCAAAGTTTCAAATTTAATAAGATATTTTGATTAAAGATTTAATTTGAATAATATCATAAATGATCGAATATCTCTAACAGGAAATTATGTCTAATTGAATATCGCTAATGTTGTCGTATGTTTATCGACCAATCACCAAAAAGAGAAATAATTTACAAATCATAGACCACAAGAGAATTTTTAGAAGATTGAAGTCACAATGCACTATATTTAAAATTCAAATTATTGAATGACCGAAAAAGGAAAAAAAGTGATAATTCACGAGAAGAAATATACTATGAAGCCAATATCAACAACTTTTGGATGAAGAAGGAAGAAGATATATTGAAGATATGCATTATTGAATATGCATGGTGACTATAAGTACCAAGATCAAGATGATGAAGATGAGAGAAAATATCAAAGTGTTGAGACATTGTCATATCAATTCTTGAAGATTCACATTGTATTATCCTTTACAATTAAGTATATCTAGTGAGCGTAACTGTACTCTCTTGAGTGAGAGATTGTTGTGTTTATTGTAATATTGAGTTTTATATCTCATCGGGAGATGAAGAAAGATATCACGAGATGTTAAACTCGTTGTAACTTGAAGAAGTTTATAGTTCTATTTCTTGGAGAAGGTTAAACCTGTGATACGTGGAGATGATGATACTTGTTGTAATCTAGAGAGGTTGATACTCGTGCTATGTAAGGAATTTGATCAATGAACGATTTTGTTACCGAAATTAGTGACCGATTTAATGACTAAAATCAATCATCAATTTAGTGACTAAAATCAGTATGTAATCTCCATGAACTTACTTACAGGGTTATTTGTATGTAATTACATACAGAAATTACCTATAAATAGAATTGAAGAAATTACCTACAAATCTAAAAGGTTTACCTATGGATTTCAAGTTATAGGTAACTTTATTTTACCTATGGATTTTGATTATTACTTTTGAATTGGTTGGTGGTAATCAAACATTTTTTGTTGTAAAATTTATTTCAATAGCTTACTATTATATGTTCTGCTTTAATGGTGATTTAATCACTACAAAAAAAAGAATATATAGCATGGGTCATTTTATGGAGGTTAAAAAGACCTCCACAAATAAAGATCGTATGGACCGATTATGATAGATCTAATAAAAGCTGAAAATAAAGGGGGTTTTTATTTTTTTTAGGAGGTTTATGACCTCCACAGATTGCAACACATTCTTCTCTGGGTGAATTCACGTGTTCCCTCCCAAATCAGAAAACTTAATAAATTTTCCCTTTCACTCAAAAACCTAAGTAGTGCCAATCGAAAACCTAAGTTCAGATTTCACTCGATTCACGTGTCGTAGCCTCCGTTGCACTGATCTTCGTCGCGCCAGCTCCGTCGCACCGTCTTTGTCGTGCCAGCTCCGTCGCGTCGTCTCCGTTGCGCCAGCTCCGTCGTGCCGTCTTCGTTGCGCCAGCACCGTCGTGCCGTCTTCGTCGCGCCATCTCTGTCGGCGTTCTCTTCGTCGCGCAATCTCTGTCGGCGTTCTCTTCGTCGCTTCATCTCGGTCGCGTTGTCTTCGTTTCCCCGTCTCCGTCGCGCCATCCCCGTCGTAGCCTCGGTGATAGCCTCTTTTGTAGCGAATCAGTGACTTTGTGATTCAGCTTCGTTACGCCCTCTCCGTCACTCTGGCCCTCCATCACATGTGGTTGTGATCCAGTGGCTTCTGTAGAGTCAAGGTACACCTAGATTTTTCGGTTACCTAGGTTCCTTATCGATATATCTTTTATGTTCCTGGTTAAAATTTTATGTTCTAGTGGCTTATGTTTTGTTTTTTCTTTAACAGGCGATTCAAACATTGCTATCAAAAAGGGTGTTGCCTCTATGTCCTATCCCGGTAGTTATTCACTTCTCTAGTAGATAAACATTAAGGTTAATTTTGCTCTGTTAGCTATTTTATGTGAACAAAATAAGAAGATAAAGTGAATTGAACTTTTTCAGTATGTTTAAGTCAACTTCTGCATTTTAGTTGCATTTGTATTTGTTGGTGGAGCCTTATATATTAAGCATTCTAACTCATTAGTAACTCATTCACTTTAGAATGCATTTGAGTGTGCCATGTTGAGATTGATCAAAACCAAGGGTATTTATATTCAATGGCATATGCATAAGTGAACAATTCTGGCATGTTTGGATGAGTCTATAAACAAAGTTAATCACAAAATAAAAAAAAAAGAACAACATGTTTATGTAGGCAAAAAACTTCCAGCTTCAAAGTTATTATTCAAGTTATTTCAAATAGTTGAACATGTTTGTGGCAAGACAAGCATATATCATACACAGTGCAAGTCTTCATTTCAACAACATCAAAAATGGGTTTTGAACCTGTTGTTTTGGTTAGAAGAGAGCAATACACTGCCTCTTCATTTAAGATGAGAAATAATAGTTATGTTTCAAGAAACTGATAAAAACCTAGTATTAATGCTTTGAAGAAAGAGTGGTTGAAATCAAGTTTTTTGAGATTTGAAGTGGTTTTTTACTTGAGGAAAGTTCTATTTCCATTTAAGATGGTGGAAGGATCTGGGAGGTTGCAAATGCAGGCACCAGAGCTGTTGCAGAAACCAGTTTTGCAGCGATCATCTTCACATTCAAAGGAATACACATTCAGTGGCCCCAAAAGAAATGAAACAACAACTACTTGATATATTCCTGTTGTGATTGACATTTTGGACATTTACTTGTTTTGTGTGTGAGGTTTTTCCTTCACTTTATATTTCTTTTTCGTTGATACAATGGTTTAGATCAGTGAGATAGTTACTTAAGATTCAAGCAAAGGTTAGAAAGTTTTTTATGAGCTCAAACTTGGAAATTAAGTTAAAGCTGAGAAAGAGAGGATATTTTAATTTTAGTTACCGATATTGGGTTTCATAACATAATTCTTAATTCTTGAAGACTATTTGTTAGAACATGGAATTTTTTAGGTCGAAAGTGGCCTTTTTGATATTGGAAACTGTGAGAGTTTAAAAAGGTACGGATTAGGGATGTCAAAAATATTCGTACCCGCGGGTATCCGCGGATAAAACCCGCAATGGGTAGAAAACAGATATTAAAAATGGATACCCGCTACCCGCGGATACGAGTATTTTTGATACCCGCATGTTAACGGGGCGGGTACGGGTATCATAGTATCCGTACCCGTAGATACCCGTACCCGCTAAACTTTAATTCACAAAAAGAAGACCTACAATCGACCGCAATCATCCTCACAGAAATTACGATGCTATAACTGTGGAGGAGAGCACTTGAGGAGGGATTGTACAGAGCCGGCTGGTAGCGGAGGGAGTGGTGCTAGCACTCGCAAATGCTATGCATGTGATCAGCCGGGGCACTTCGCTAATAAGTGTCCTAATAGAAAGACCACATCGGGGGCACGATCTTTGCATTGACCAACACGGAGGCCACTCAATCAGGTAGCCTTATACTCAACTTTTGCTTATTGTTGGGTAACCAGGTGTTAGTGTTGTTTGATTAAAGAGCTTCACACTCCTTAATATCTCACGACTGCGTGAAGAAGCTGGGATTGTCGACTCGTGATCTGGGATGTGAGTTAATAGTCTCAACACCAGCATCTGGACAGGTTTCAACTAATTATGCTGGTGTTGGATGCTCGATGGAGGTAGAGGGCAAGCGATTCAAGATGAACCTCGTATGTTTGCCTTTGGAGGGACTAGACGTGATATTAGGAATGAACTGGTTGTCAAGCAATCACATAGTCATTGATTGTGGACGACGTAGAGTGGTGTTCCGAGAATTGGAAGGGATTGAGTTGACCTACTTGTTTCATGATAGTGGCTCATGGACAAAAGAAAAACTCAGAAGAACATATCAGAAGTATACCAGTAGTAGACGAGTATGCTGACATCTTTCCTGATGAAATACCCAAATTGCCACCTAGTAGGGATGTAGAATTCTTTATTGATCTAATTCCTAGAGCGGGTCCTGTGTCGACGGCTCCTTACAGAATGGTGCCAGCAGAGTTGGCAGAGTTGAAAAAGCAGATCGAGGATTTGCTAGAAAAGAAGTTTATCAGGCCGAGTGCCTCGCCTTGGGGAGCTCTAGCGTTACTGGTGAAGAAGAAGGATGGGAGTTCTCAGCTTTGTGTGGATTACCGATAGTTGAACAAACTGACAATAAAGAACAAGTACCCGTTGCCGAGGATTGACAATCTGTTAGATTAGTTGAGAGGGCAGGCGTGTTTTTTAAGATTGACTTACGATCTGGATATCATCAGATCTTAGTCAAACCAGAGGACGTTCAGAATACCGCGTTTCGATCAAGATATGGGCATTATGAGTATGTAGTGATGCCATTCAGAGTGACTAATGCTCATGCAGTCTTCATGGATTACATGAACCACATTTTCCGCCCCTATTTGGACAAGTTTGTGGTGGTGTTCATAGATGACATCCTCATCTACTCTCAGAATAAGGAGGAGCATGCAGATCATCTAAGGATTCTGTTGGAGGTATTGAGAGAACACCAGTTGTATGGTAAATTGTCTAAATGTGAGTTCTGGTTAGAAGAGGTACAGTTTCTGGGCACGTTATCTCTTCCAAGGGTATTGCAATAAACCCGAGCAAGATTGAGACAATGTTGAAGTAGGAAAGACCTTAGACGGTAATGAAAGTCAGAAGCTTCTTAGGGCTGGCAGGATACTACAAGAGGTTTGTAGAGGGGTTCTCTAAAATGGTGAGTCCTTTAACTCAGCTCACTAGAAAGGACCAACCTTTCTCCTGGACGGATAAGTGTGAAGTGTGTTTTGAAGAGATGAAGAAGAGATTGACCACAACTCCAGTACTTGTTATTCCAAACACAAGTAAAAAGTTTGAGGTATACTGCGATGCATCCTATCAAGGTTTGGGATGTGTATTGATGCAGGAAAAGAGGCCAGTAGCTTACGCTTCTCGACAGTTAAAAGTGCATGAGAAGAACTACCCCACCCATGACCTAGAATTGGCTGCTGTAGTGTTTGCTCTCAAGACATGGAGACACTACTTGTATGGCTCCCAGTTCCAGGTTTTCAGTGATCACAAAAGTCTAAAATACCTGTTTGATCTGAAGGAGTTGAATATAAGACAACGGTGATGGATGGAGTATCTCAAGGACTACGATTTTGAGTTGCTTTATCATCTTGGTAAAGCAAATGTAGTGGCGGATGCCTTGAGTCAGAAGAGGATGCATATATCAGCAATGATGGTGAAGGAGCTGGAATTGATTGAGAAACTCAGGGATAACCTAGGTATACAATTGGGGGAAGATTCTATTAGGTGTAGTGTTCTGACATTGACCAGTAATATTTTAGAAACTATCCGAGATCAACAGAAGAATGATGCTGAGCTGCAGCAATATGTGAGCTGGTTGGGTACTGAAAAAGGGAATGAATACAGGATGGGATCAGATGGCATCCTGCGATTCAGAGATAGAATTTGCGTGTCGGGAAATTGGAGATTGAGGAAGCAGATTCTAGAGGAGGGACATAAAACTCGTCTTAGCATGAATAAGATGTATCAGGATCTGAAACAGTCCTTTTGGTGGAATGGTATGAAAACTGATGTTGCCGACTTCGTGGCATCATGCTTGGTGTGTCAGAAGGCCAAGATTGAACACTAGCGACCTGGGGGTACTCTAGAGCCGTTAGACATCCCGTAGTGGAAATGGTATAATATTGCCATGGAATTTTTTGACTCACTTACCGAGGTCTGTTAAAGGGCATGATTCAATCTGGGTAATAGTGGACAGGTTGACTAAGTGTGCCCATTTCCTCGCCATTAATTAGAAGTGGTCTTTGGATAAGTTGACTGAGTTGTATGTTCGATAAGTGGTCCGGTTGCATGGTGTGCCAACCAGTATAGTATCCGATAGAGACCCAAGATTCACATCTCGCTTTTGGCAGTCTCTATAGGCAGCATTGGGGACCTAGTTGAGGATGCGTTCTGCATATCATCCCCAGACTGATCTTAATGCCCAAAAGCTACAAGTCATATATAATATCAAATACAACAAAAAAGAAAGAAAGTCAGTCTCACTTCTAACCTTCTTTAAATATATTTTAAAAAAATTATTTAGTGTAATCGATGCTCTGCACCAAAACAGATAATTTGTTTCCTTTTTTTAATATTATTTAAATTACTATATGATAAATGTCATATAATATCCTCCTAACATATTATAACATACCATAACACCACATTTATCTACTTTTTCATATAACTAAAAAAGTGAAAGCTCTAGAATGCAACCCTAGGTCACGTTATTGTAAAAGAAAAACATAAACCCTAACATTTCCTTTGCATCATTCACCCACAAATCAAGAAAGCCTCAATGCATTCATGCTATATTAGATTTCGTATCACTAAAATTCATCAATTACATACTTAACATTCAAATGAAAATTTGATGATACTATATCACCATTACAATCAAAATTTCTTAAATATAAAACAAATGCATCACATGTTTTTTTATTGTAAACAATAATTCAATCAAACAAAACTTAAAATCTTCTTTCATAGGAAGAGATTAAACTAGTTAGCTCCCCTTACCCGGTTCTCCTTGCTCAAATGAAAAATGCTAGAGTCCTCCTGAACCACAATTGATCAAACTCGTATTCCTTCCCTCACCCTTGCAGAAACGACCCCATGTGTCCTTCGTTCAGCCTCTTTGTGTGCATAATACTCTCCTCTAGCCCCCACAAGTTTAAAGTCTCAAAAACTCACCTTATCACCTTTCACTCTCTTCTTAACTAAGCCTTAATTAGGAGTGATGATGGGAAAACGAAAATTAATAAAAGTTTGATTGATGGACATCGGAGAGCCATTAATAAGTAGTTTCCTAACCCTTCCATCTACTCTTCTGACCCTTCCCATCCATGCCAAAAACAATTTTAGCAAAAAGAATCCTTATTTTGCTTAAGTTAAGGTTCGGACACACAACTATACAAATGTTAAGTCAATGCATAACCATTAAACCAATTCAGATTTCATGATAATTCCTAAAATTCTAGGATTATATTATCACTCATCATGATCAATGATAATATCAAAATAATACACAATTAAAATAACACACAATTTGACAGACACAAGACTTGAACCCAAGTCCTTTCAACATAACTTTGTACTCTCAACCATTTAAGCTAGTATTATTTCACGTCATAATAGTCAGCATTAAATGCCATAAAGGCTCCCACTACCTGCATTTATTAAATAATTATTTATTTAATTATTTAAATTCCTCAGGTCTTACAAAGGAAGCCAGAACTGACCCATTATTATCTAATAATTCTTCCGGTTGAGCTATCTTCCTTTGGGATTGAGCGAGTGCTCTAGTTCATATAGTCCTTGCTCTTTTTGTCATGTTGGTGACATGGAACTTTTATTCCTTTTAGCAGTTTACACAGGAACTTCATTTGATTCTTGTGTTACTGATTTTTCAACTTCTAGTTAAGGACTTAATCTTCTTGAGTTCACAAGTTTTTCCTCAACTGATATGCTTGTGTTAGAACCCCAGTAGGTTCTATAACTTCCTTGGTTGACCCAATGCTATTTTGTCTCTAATTGTTGGTTTCATATGAGGTTATCATTTTTTTCTCTTTCTCTCCATCCTCCTTGTTTAATCTCTAGTTAGGGATGTAGTCTTTGTGTTCACCAAGTCATAATTTTAAAACCCTTCTATATGAGGAGGTTCCATGTTTTCCAACTTGTGTGTTCTCATCTTTTCCAGATCCCAAGGTTCAAAACTTATATACTCCAAAGGTTTCATCCATAAGTATTCTTTTCGTTTTCGTCTTCTGAAGGTTTGGGTATATATATACTTTTTTTTTATCAATTTGAGTTGCAAGTATCAATT
>Ga0214542_1007493_pt1 | contig 18965 bp, 6 predicted proteins | sample CNSS1metaG_FD_160096 | JGI IMG/M metagenome (GOLD analysis project Ga0214542, IMG submission 160096) | Root nodule microbial communities from cowpea collected in UCLA plant growth center, Los Angeles, California, USA - CNSS1 | ecosystem: Host-associated > Plants > Roots > Nodule | place: USA...
AAAAAAAAAATAAAAAAATAAAAAAAAAAAAAAAAAAATAAAAAATAATTATTTTTAAAATATAAAAAAAAAAAAAAAAAAAAAAAAAAAAAAAAAATTAATTAATTTTTAAATTTTTTTTTTTTAGTTTTATGCATGTTATTTTCTTGTCAATTTTTTTTTAAACCATTTATGATGTGTGAACTTTTATTTTAAAACGTGGATCGAATCACCCGTAAATTGTTCACACCCATTACAAGGAAGAATAATGGATAATTATTCGGTCAAGAAACTTCAAACTTTACATGCAGTAATTTATAATTTATGATTATTTAGCATCAATTCCTCGAATTTCAAGGTTGATTCTTTTTTTCTAAATATAGCTCGATAATAAGATAGATAGAGCAGTTACACGCGTAAAATTTATATTATAAGACTGTAACTGCACGTGCAAAGTTCATATTATAAGACTATAACTTCACGTGTAAAATTCATATTATAAGACCATAACTCCACGTGTAAAATTCATATTATAAGACTATAACTCCACGTGGTATTTTTGATTAAAGTTTTATTTTTTAATTGAAATATTACGACAAAGACTCCCTTGGACGTCCTTTTCTTCATCTGTTTGGTCACTCACAGCTTGAATTTTATACTTCAAAAAGTATTAACTAATTTCCAGGTATTTCTAAGACAATAAATAAGTAACTTATTTAATAATGAGTGTTTACTAAATGAGATAATAAATTAGTTAATAAATATGAAAGTATAATTATATAAATTTTACTTAAAGAAAAGTTGTATTTTTAAAATAAAAATATTTCTATATAATTATAATTCCAGATTTTTTAATAAGTAAATTTATTAAAGTTATTATTTATTTTTTAAAAGTTGTATATTTTTTTTATTTATATAGTTATTTTATTTAAATAAGTTGATCTAATAATGATTATCAACCAAATTTAGTTATTATGTGTTTTTTTAAAATTTAAATTACATTTATTACTTTAATTTATAATATTAATTTTATATATGTAAATGTATAAAAGATTAAAAATTTATTCAACCTATAATAAAATAGTCCCATGTTAACTTTTATGTAACATTATCATAAGTATTTATATGTAAATAGATAATAATACATGCACATATTAAAATATAAGACAAAAAATATTCATAAGCTAAAATCTAATTATAATTTGTAATTTATAAATTGAAATTTTCTAAAACAAATTACCTTTAAAGTAATTATAAATATTTTTGTTTAATTAAATTTATAAATTAATGAAATGAGTTATTAACTATTTTACCGGATAGATTCTATATTTCTGATTGAAATGATGTTATTTTTCACTCAAATTTAAATAATCTATAGTGTTAATTATTAATTAAATGACTTTCAATCTCCCTTTTATTTTTTTACCATAACATTCATAATGAAATAATGATAACTGTGACTACTTTTTTTCTTTCAATTCTATGTTACTATACATCACATGCATGAAGCTTTATTAAATGTCACCAAAACCAAAACTCATTAAATTGATCATTATTAGTTTTTCTCATAATATCTTAACTACAGTTAATTAACAAATGTATTATAACATATTCTGATGACAGATAAAAATTGATTGAAACTATAACTACAGACTGTTTATATTTTTATAGTATTTAATGTTCAACTTCTTAAACTTAAATTTCATCTTTACATTAATTAGACTAATTAAATCTTTAGGGTATTATTCCTATTACTATTACTAATCATATGTTTCTTCTCTCAATACTTATCATCTTTGTCTTCGTATTCTTCTCCATCCGTCCTTACTAGAAAATTTTCATATAATATTTTTACTATGCATTTAATAAATGATTCAACTGCTTATTTAAATTCTCATGTCATATACATTTAAATACAATATTCCAAAAATTTATTATAAAAACAAACAAATTAATTATATATATTAATGTAAATTAATATTTTATAATGTCATAATATAATTCATTTAAAATACATGATATTTTATTAATGTTTAAAATAAAGATTAGAATACTCTTTTGGTTTCCATTTTTTTTTATCTTATTCAATGTGGTCCCTTTTTTTTCTTTAATTAAGTCTCAATTTTTAAATTAGGTCATTTTTCTTAGATTTGTATAAATATGTAATGTGTGTCAGTTTGTAGTATTTTTGTTTTTATTTGAGTTTTTTGTTCACGTGTCATGTTTGTGAGTATCACATGACAATATCATGTATTAGAGCGTGTCAGTGTCATTGCCATGAGCGGATCTTGACCAAAATTATCGGGGGAGCCAAAATAATATATTTAAAATTTATATATTTAACATTACTATTACTAATTCAATAAAAAATAAATAGATAATTTAGTATAGTTATAACTATAAAAGAAACTACACATATACGAAGAATTATCCATTATTTTTTCATATTCTTGAACTTATCAAATTATTCAATCATAACTAAATTTTTCACCTTTTTTTTTCCAATATAAATAATCATATTATCTACAAGTATTCATTTTCTATTTTACTAATGTGCACATATCGATACAAAAGTCATCACAAACATTTTATTTCATTGTTATGCGGTGACCAACTATATTGTCATGTTTTGATCTTCACTTCTCTTTTATCAATTTTCAAATAGATTTATTCTTTTGTTTTTCATCAATATACCTATTTAAAAAATAAGTTTAAGACTAACAAATAATTTATCATAATCTAATAAAAAATTAAGAGACAACAAAAAATTATGATAATCAAGTCCACTTAAAAATTGTTTATAAAAAATCACATAATACATTATTTACTCTTCTATATTCATAAAAAATAATATACAAAATGTCATGAGATAAAAATAGTGTTAAATATTAAACAAGTATTTCACTATCAAGTGACACAAGTTTTTTTCTTTAAAAATGGAAGAAAAGATATAAAGAATGAGAACAAAAATAATGAATTTCTGTTTAACTTTTTTTTCTTTGGTAACAAAAGAAATTAGGTAAAGGTGAGAGATGACTACAACATATGAAAAACTCAAAAAACAATAAAAAGAAAAAATAAAAATTATCTTAATAATTGTTTTGATTTATTATATTTAATTTTATATTTTTTTATTTATTAACATTAAATATTATACTTTATAAAAGAAATAAAAATACTAATTAATTTAATTTTTATTAATTTTTCAATGTAATACTATCTAATTTAAAAAGATACATTTAATTTAAATAATTTAAAAATATACAGAATTTAAAAAAAAAATACATATAATTAAAAAAATTTAAAAAAAAATTGGAAAAGTTTAGGGGGGCCGTGGCCCCCGCCTACTCCTTATAAGCTCGGTCATTGCCTTGTATTTGATTCAATCCTTAAATTTATTTTTTATTAAATTTAATCTGAATTTTGTTTTAGAATTGAACAATATTATCAATATCTAAATTGAGATCAAATTTATTATTTGTATAAATGTTATTTTGATATAATATTTTGACTTGATGTAACAAAAACTAAACCACTGTATTTTATAAGTTTTTTCTAATTTTCTATTATTTGACTGTAGAAGTTCTTTTATTATTATATTCTTCTACATTAATTATATTAATTATATGTATTAATATTTAATAATGACACTATTATGTATTTAATAATGACACTATTATATATTTAAAAATTTTTTTTATTTAATGTTTATTTCATAATATATATATATATATATATATATATATATAATATTATGGTTAAATTATTCCTCTGATCTCTATTTTCATAGAAAAATATTAATTTGGTCCCTATTTTGAAAAATTTAATGTAATCAAGTTGTCTATTCCGTTAGTATCGTACGAACAACGTTAGAGAAGTGTCATGTGTCAGTTTGTGATTTTATTGAATTTTTACTTTTTTAAAAAAGTTAAAAATTTGTCACGTGTCAAGTTAACATTATGTCACGTGGCAGTGACAGTGTGATGTTGCGGTGGCAGTGCCACATGTCATTGTCACGCTAGGTGTCATCTCCTCGGTCTCAATTTGTTTCTTATATTTTTATTTTGTTTCAATTTAATCTCATTTTTTAAAAAATATGAGCAAGTTTGTCTCTCTCCGGATTGAAACCAAATTTAATTTTTATATAAATGATATATTTTTTAATTAAATTTGATATTTTTATTAAATAATTTTAACAAAATTAAGTTTATTTAAATTTATATTTTACATTGAACTTTATTTAAAATTGTTTTAAAGTTACTTATAGTAAGTAATGTTAATTAAAAAAAAACAAAATTAATTCCAACTAACAAATATGTTAAACTTGTTTATTAATTGCATCTCAAATAATTTATCAACTTTTTGAAGTCTTTTAAAACTTTTATTTTGCATTGAACTTTATTTGTTATGATATTTTATTACATCATACTTTAATATTATTTTTTATTTGAATTTATATTTTATATAATTGTATATTTTAAAAATGTGTAAAATTCAATAATTTTTATACAAATGTTTGAGTTGGTTTAAAAGTAACAAGATATCAATTCAAATGTAAAATATTAAATTAATTTTAAACAATTTTAAAAAATAAATTTAAATTTCTAAAACAATTAAAAAAATTCGAATGTAAAATAAAATATATAATAAAAATATCAATTTGAATAAAAAATTCAATTATAATAAAAATATGAGTATAATATATATATATATATATATATTGTTTTAATTTGGAAAAGAACAAAATTGTTCAATTTTAAAAAAATTAGAGCTAAATTTAGACAAAACAAAAAGATAGCAACCAAATTAAGATGAGAAAATGACACATGGCGTGACAGTGACACGTGGCACTGTCACTGTCATTACCATGTGACACAACATCAACTTTACACATGTCAATTTTTTTATTTATTTTTTAAATAAAAAAATTTAAAAAAACTACGAAACTGTCATGTGACACTTCTTTAACGTGTCAGTACAATACTAATGGAAAAAATCTGATTGCATAAAAAATTTCAAAATAAAGACCAAATTGAGACAAATAAAAAAAAGAGTCCAAATTAATATTTTCTTATGAAAATGGAAATCAAAAACATAATTTAATCTAATATCATTTATAATATATTAATAGAAATAAAATATTTTTCTTTATTTTAATCTTTGTATGTAAATTACAAACTTCATTACTATATTAATATTGTATTTTAACTTAGGGTTGAAAACTGATCACTAACATTCCTATCGATTTTTCAAATCTTTTATTATTTATAGTGAAAGTGTTTTATTCGATATCTCTCATCAATTTTATAAATTAAATAATATTTATAATGTCTCTTTTATTGATGATTTTAGATATTATGTCTCTTTTATTGATAATTTTACTTGTTTCACTTAGATCTATCTAATGAAACATTAATATAATTATCTCACGATTTTTAGAAATGTTAATGTCGTTGTAAATACCCAACACTCTGTTACCATAAAAATATTTAATTGTGACTTGGGGGTGAGTGCACTTCTAATGATTTTACCACTTTACTTGCCTCTAATAGAACTATACATCAAACCTCCTACATTGACACTCATCAACAAAATAGGGTTGTTGAAAGAAAACATTGTCATCTTATTGAGACTGCAAGATCATTCTTTTTATCTACTAATGTTCCAAGTGTCTTTTGGGGGAAACTATTCTTACAACAACTCATGTTGTGAATCGGATCCCAACTTCACATAATTCTAATTAGTCTCCATTTGAAAAATTGTATGGTCATGTACCTGATGACTCTATTTGTTATGTTTTTGGATGTATCTGTTTTGTTTTAAAACCACATGTTGAGCGTACTAAATTATTAACTAAGTTTACTTTGTGTGACTTTTTGGGATACGGTCTTAGTCAAAAGAGATATTGTTGTTTTGATCCAATTACTAAAAAAATGTATGTCTCAAGTCATGTTGTGTTTTTAGAACATATTTCATTCTTTTCTGTTCCACCTAGCTCACATTATTTGACTACACTCGAGTCATTAAAATTGATCCTTTTGATATTGATGACACTACACCTACTTCCATACCAACTCCAGAACCTATCTTAGCACCAATTATAGACATCGTACCAGAGGTTGTACCTTTTGATTTCCTTACTATGTCTGCTCAATCATCTCTTGAGGTTGTGGTTCCTCTGTCACATGTTTGACCTAGTCGTAATCGTAAGTCTACTCAATTATCAATTTTTGTTTATTCCTCTTATTCTGGTTTATTTGTTGCTTTTGTTGCCTCTATTCATTGTCTTCATGAACCTTCATCCTATAGAGAGGTTTTTGTGATCCACTTTGGTAGAAATCAATGGTTAAGGAACTTACTGTCCTACATCATATTCATACATGGGATCTAGTTCCATTACCACTAGGAAAACATCCTATTGGATCTTGTTGGCTATATAAAATCAGATGGCTTAGTTGAAAGGTATAAAACTAGACTTGTTGCTAAAGGATATACCCAAGAGTATAACATGAATTATGACGAAATATTTGCTCCTGTGACAAAGATGACTACTGTTCGTACCTTTATAGTTGTCGCTTCTATTTTTCAATGGAACATTTTTCAAATGGATGTGAAGAATGTCTTTTTGAATGGGGATCTACATGAGGAAGTCTACATGATTCTACTACCAAGTGTCTCTCACAAATCTGGTGAAGTTCGCAAACTTTAAAAAGCCCTATATGGTCTTAAACAAACACCTCGTGGTTGGTTTCAGAAGTTTTCTACAGTAATTATCTATCTTGGTTTTGTTGCTAGTCATCATGATTCTACATTATTTGTCAGAAAAACCAATGCAGGACGTATTTTGTTATCCTTATATGTTGATGATATGATTATTACTGGTGATGGTTTTGGTGGAATTACATCTTTAAAAATTGCATTATCCCATTGTTTTTAAAGACTTGAGTGTATTGCGTTACTTTTTGGGTATTAATTTGCTTCTTCTTCCAAAGGTTATTTTCTGTCTCAGTCCAAGTATGTTGTTGACCTATTTGAGTGTGCTTGGCTTACTGACAACAAGATTGTTGATACTCCTCTTGAAGCAAGTGTACAATATTCCTCATCGTATGGTGTTCTTTTGACTAATTCTACTTTATATCGAACTACTGTTGGGAGTCTGGTTTATCTTACCGTGACTCATCCAAACATTGCACATGTTGTTCATGTTTTTAATCAATTTGTTTCAATTCCCACAATAGTTCATTGGGTTGTTCTTTATATTCTCAGGTATCTTCGGTACACTCAATTTCAGTCTCTTTTGTTTTCTTCTACATTGTCTTTAGACTTGCGTACCTATTGTGATGTAGATTGGAATGATGATCCTAATGATAAAAAACCTACTACTGGATGTGGGTGGTGCATCTTTCTTGGTGATTCACTTATATCATGGAAGAGTAAGAAACAAAATGTTATACCTTGATCTTCTACAAAAGTTGAGTATTGCATCATGACTTTGATTACCTGTGAAATTATTTTGCTGCGTTGGTTACTTATAGATATGAGTGTCTATCTGAAATATCATATGTCATTTGAAATATTTTGTTGTTATTCATATTGCTCTCAACTCTATTTTTAGTGAGCGAACCAAGCATATTAAAATATATTATCATTTTATTTGTCATCATCTTCAACTTGACACTATATATTTACTATTTGTTCCTTTAACTCTACAGATTGCAAATATATTTACCAAGCCACACTTCGTTTTACGTTTTCATTTTTTTATTTGACAAACTTTCAATGTCTTTAGTCGTAGCATTGTGAGTTTGAAGAGATGTTAGCATAGATCCATGTTTTAGACTCATTTATTTTGTGACTTATAAAGTTAGTTTTATATATATATATATATATATATATATATATATATATATATATATATATATATATATATTTTTTTTTTCTACAATAAGATTGTATATACCATAAAAAAGTGTTACGCGTTTTAAGTAATCTGAAGTTCAGAGTACTAAGTAAAATATAAATATTTTTGTATGGGTTAAACAACTTAATAAAAACTTACATTAAATAAACTCGTTTGATGAAGGCTACAAAATTATGAAAAACTAATAATTTTAAGTTTGGTAGAATGAATCATTTAATTCCAAAAGATGTATTCCTTAAACAATAACGAATTAAATAGGTTTTTTAAAATAGATTGTCTTTCACGTCTACTTTTTTTTTTTCAAGTAGGTCTAGGTATATTATCATTTACATTTATGAAATAAAATAACTAAATTATGCTAATACCAGCAATCATGTTAAGTTTATGAGATAACAGTCATTTAAAAAAATTAAATTACATACTTATATAATCATAAACCATTATATGTAAAGCTATGAATAAAATTATGCTACTTTGTATAATAATTATCTTAATAACTACGTTTAAGATATTTTCTAATTAATTGACATTATAGAAAAAGCACGAGAAAGTATTAGCATTACAATTTATTCTTTTGACCTGCTTTCTGTGTTGAACCTAGACATTGGAATTCACAAAACATTTGATGACATATCTTGTTCACACTATAGTAGTAGACAGACCCACATAAGATAATGTATATATTCAACTTAATTATGAACACCTAAAAATTATTGAAAAGGAAGAATCAACTTTGAATCTGCAGAATGTATTTACAGTCTATTATAACAATGACGGAATCCAGAGAACTAGGGACTGTAGTTGATCCAAAACCCCTCAATTTTCACATCAACTTAGGACCAGATCCTTTAACGGGTTGTTGATACTGAACCACAAGTTGAACTATATCTAATAAAATGTTGTACAACATAATTCATTAGACTATTATATGCATAAGTCAAAGTTCATTCGGCACTCCTTTTCTATCAATTATTTTCAAGATCCAATTAATCCCTTTTTGCGAGCATAAGCAGTAATCGTGACAAGCGTCAAAGCAGAAAATAATCCTGCGGTGATAACTACCTGCAAGAAGAAATACCACATTATCATCAAAGTCCAAAATTTTGCATATATATCTATACACTTTTTAAAAATAAGTTGATATCCTATAATAAACTCCACACAAGTATTTATCAAAGTATACCTGCTTGTATTTTAAGAAAAAATGTATTAGCAAGTTAAACATTTGATTTCATCTTGATTAAAACTTGCTTCTAAAAAACAAATAGTTGCATACATTAGCAAATGCCATGTATTAGCAAATGCCATATATATTATATACATACACTCATAAACAGTAATAATTTGCATACCCATTTGAACATGTAACCATGGTTTTGGTTCCAAGTATATGGGATATTCATGCCAAATATAGCAGTTACCAAAGCGTAGAAAGATAGACACACAGTTCCAGAGCTAAGAAAGAGCTCTAGCTGCACAAGAATTGAAGACCAGTTAGCAAACTCATGAAAAAGAAAAACGACATAAGAGAATACTGATAAATGAAAGGCACCTGAATAAGCTGATTACGATGATTGTCAAGCTGCAAAATGGAAAAACTTAACATAAACTTCATGTCATTAAACAGATACCATATTTTCAATAACTTGCTAGCTACTTACTTGAATATTAATATAATCTTCAGTATCGTCAATGTACTCTCGCAGCTTTAAATGAAAAGAAAAAGGTAAATAATTAGGTTAAAGTAAAGCTATCTTGAACAGCAGATTCAGAGTTGAAGTAAACCTATACAAGTAAATAGCACAGACTTTACAGAAACCAAACAAAAATAAAAACAGTAAACATGTTTTCAATCTCTTAACACGTTGCACAACAAATAAATTTTCAGCAAACTAGACAACATAAATTAGAGATAGAATCACAGGCATCATAATATTTAATGACAGAGGCAAATGTGGCACAGCAAAGATCCAAGTATGATCTATTTGGTCCAAAAGAAAAAACATCATAAATCACTCATTCTCAGCAAGAAGATCGAACAAATAGTATATCATCTCACAAAGCTACCGTGAAGAGTTTTTAAAAAAATTGTACAAAGTTCTTCCGAAACAAGATTTTTGAATATAAACAACAAAATTCTACTTTAAAACAGGGGAGCAGATAGAAAAAGGAAGAGAGAGAAAAATGTAAAACCCCTTTGTTAAACCTTAATTTCCTAGTGTAAGAGTATCAATTTGGTCAAACTCTAACATGCTTAGTAGTCAGAACCAAAAATCTCTACCCAATAGGTCAGGCCTTGGGTTCACGATCTAATGATCGGAATACTAAATAGATCAATGAGAAACAAACTTTTCTCCGTATGTACAAAGAAACAATCTTCCAAAATTACTTTATATCCGCTGTCATATAAAAAAATTAAGATTTACTGCTCCTATTGCACATGTTTACACATACACAATGGTGACACTTACCGTGGTTAACTTGTTCAATGTGTGATCAATTTCACTAAAATAAGCCTGAAAATTGAATAAACACCATCAATAGCAATTTTTCCTCATTAACATAATGGAACTTCTTCCAACTATTTTTGAAACAAGTAACATAACCTCTAGTAACATTTCCAGCTCTTCCACATCATTTTCATCTAAACGAACTGTTGCTAGACTTGCTCTACTGGCTCTAGATATCTTTGATCCTATGGTGGGGGAGGCAGCAAACCAATTTGCAGCACCTGAACCACTGACTGGTGATGATGAACCACCTTTTCTTGACAGGTATAGGTCAGCCATATCATCATCATCATCCAGCAATTGTTCAAGCTCGTCTCTGACCTGTACCAAATAACAAAAACTGGGGATGGAAGAAGAAAAGGGATGTGCTGTTTTCTACTTAAAACTGATAAAGCCAGTTTACAGTCACATTAAACTAATTATATTTAAGAAAAATACAATATTTACTTAAAAGAATGCAAAATATCAGCAGCAATGAGGGGAAGAGGCTACAGAATATATTTTCATAAAAGAAAACAGGCCTTTTTCATATGAAAACTTGGCTTACCTTTTGAACTCTAGCAGTCAGCCTTGTCATTGCACTCTTCAGTTTACGAACTCTGTCCAAATTACGACTGCTAATCTACAGATTACATTAATCTAAAGTTCATTAAATAAAAAAAGTTAAGAAATAAAGGAAAGAAAGGGAACTATAGCCATCCACGCTTCAAGCCAGACAACAAAATACTTCTTTAATAAAGCAGGCATAATTAGAATGAACACCTTGGAGATGACAAATATAACAAAAGGAAATTATGATATATTGAGAGGAAGAAAATTTTATACGTATAGAAAGGGTATGGACCAAGGATCCCAGATCAAAACCATAACATGAAGATAAAGAATTCAATAATATATGTACCTTGGAGGTAAGTTCATCTAATGCAGGATAAGCTGCCATCTCCAATTCTGTTGTACGTGCAGCAAGAAAACTACAAATGGCTTCTAAAGCAACCTCCAGTGCCCGAAATTCAAAGGGTGACTCTACGTTGCATAATTTAGATCACTCAGATATCGAGGACAATAGATGATGCAAATAAATAAAGATATTTATAAGAATAAGAGATGCAATCATTAAGTTTATTCATTACTTATGGTTCATCATTGATATAACATACCATCTTCTTCCGCTGCTTCAGCGTCATTTTGGCCTCCAAGATACTCTTTACCATCTCCTTGCTGTTGAAGACCGGCACTTAATCGAGGCAACCGCCTCTGCAGTTCCTCGACAACCGGGATCACATTTTCATCTGTTGGATCTCTCAGCAATACCTATACCATAATTTAGATACAATTGGGAATTCAGGATGTGGAACCAATGTCATCTCAATTGCAAGAAACAGTTATGTATTGTACAAAGGACCAAATGTTTGATACACGAATTCATAAATATAAAATTTTCTTTACTGAGAGATATTCTTGTAGGTATATTCTTGTACAAAAGTGATATATGGTATATTCTTGTACAAGAGGGTCAATATCCTGTAACTAGTTAAGCAAGGCAAAAGAAGACATCTCTTCCCATTCCTATCCATTTTATTCAATGAACTTGACAACAAAAACAAAAGTTGGTCGCCAAAATTTGATCCATTCTAGATTAGTCTGGTCATTAAATGCAAGAGTAGGATAAAATGCTAAGAGAAGCCCATCTACCATCCCCAAATCCTCATGTCTCAATTAGTTAAGGTTTTCAATTATCAGTACCCTAGAATAAAAAGTCAAAACTGGTTCCCTAAATTAATCTGCATAATGTTCTTATTTATTCTCTAATCTAGACCCTCGAGAGATGAAAGCAGACACATGAGAATTAAAAGCTCACTAACCTCTTCAGCGGTGATAATTGCTTTGATATGCTGGAAGGCAAGATCAGAACAAAAAAAAAAATAAAAAAATGAATAAACAGAGAGGAAATTGTAATACAAGAAAAACAAAAAAACAAAACCAAATATGTGGTGGACCTCCAAGTTAAGAACAATAGCCTTCTCACGACCGAGAATGGTGGAGGGATAAGAGAGCAAAGGATCAAGGATTCTGAGATCACGCGCATGAATCTGAACCCGATTCATGATTGCATATTTGTCAACGTCGAGCAATGAACCATGTCCAGTAGCATCAATCAGAATCCAACTCCTCGAAGACTGTGTCTTCTTCTTTACAACTGTCATTGCCCCTGGGTCTGCAGGGACGACACTCCCATCCCCAGCCATCCCTTTGCTCTTTCCCACTCCAAATTCCAAATCACATGCTCCAATACCAAACTCAATTCAAAATTCAATTCAACTCCAAACTCAATCTCGATTCAATTCATCACACAGCTAGCTATTTTCCTCACACCCCTCTTGCACATTTCATCAACAGGCCAATTGAGTACCCGAGGTCCTCCTCAAAATATATTTGTTTCTAACACCACTTTGAGGAATTAGATTCCCACAAGGAACAAAGATAGGATATCACAGAAAACAGAAAGAGACTTTTCGCTTCTTATTTTTTCCTTTTCCTGGAGAAGGGAAAACCGACAAACTAAGGTTGTAGCTTAATTTGTGTCTCTCTTTAATGCTGTGAGGTTCATAGAGGGAGGCGCTGCTAGGCATGAGATGCTGAGGGTGAAGAAATAACTCAAATAAACATGAAATTGAATTGAAGTGCTTTAAAATATGAACTTAGTTTATATAGAATGAGATTCAGCTCAGGCTAGTTATGGTGAGGTCCACCGAGTCACCCAATGAGATGTCGCCGTTGAAATAGAACAAGGGTAATGTGGGAAATAAGGGTTAGGGTTAGTGTGTGGTTCGGTGGTGCTTGGCTGACCCACCTGACACACTGTACGGCGGATCCTTATTCTGGCTTCAGTGTGTTCTGTTTTTGTTTGGCAAATTGGTTTCTATTGTATTATTAATTATCAACAACAAATTAGTCAACAAAATAGTTAACTGTAACTTCACTCTCAGAATCGTTATCTTTTTTCCCGCTTTTACTGTATTAAAAAACTTTGAATTATGCGTACTAAATCATTTCATTAGAAACACATTTGAATAAGTTTCAATTAGATGACATTTTATAAAATTATTTATAAGTATATCATTAAAGAGAAATACTCTCAAGTCTAATTGAAAGATCATCTATCTAAGTTTTATCTTGCTCATTTGTATTTTATATTTGTATAAAAAGTATCTATATTTGTTCACCTCCTAGCAGATATTACACATCAAAAAGTGATCCATCAACTCATTTTAACATCAAAAGTATGAATGATATAATCATGCTATTTGTGAAAAAAAATAATAAAAACTAATATATTTTTTAAAATTTATTAGAACCAAATAATTAAATATTGTAAATATTATATACAATTTATTACTATTTTTATTTTTCAAATATGTTCAGCTTGTTAATACACTTTTATTTAATAAATTGTTTTTTTTTCTTCCTTGATATTAAATTAAAGTTGATTGTTTTTTTCATTTATCTTTATTTTTTTGTCTAGTTGACTGTTTATAATTATTTCTAATGTAGAAGGTAATTCTTTCTTAGATGCTTTAGTTTATTTTACCCTGTTACTACATCCCCATGAAGCTAGTTGAATATATGATTCAAAGCGAGTATTTTATTGATGTTAAAAGTAAGTAATCTTATAGAAGGAATCGCGTTGTCTTGTTTTATTCACAAAATAATTGAAACTTTTGTTTCTTTCATTATTAATATAAAATCCTTTTTTTTTCTTAGTTAGAATACATATTTTTGTAAAAACGCTCTCATTTATAGATTTGAACATGTAATACCTGTGGGATAGGAAAGAGAAAGTTAAAAAGGGAGGGGGAAATTTCTTTTGACGTGCAGATATGTAAAGGGGTTATAGAATATAACTGTGGAAGTTAATCTTATCTTATAAGATAAAAGCTGAAGTATAAGAGAATGACTTGACTAAGAAACTGATCTGCAGCAGTGAAAATAAACAAGAGAATTAGTTACAGCTTATCACATACTACAACATCCACTCCTATAAATACTAGTATTCTGCACTTGTGAACATCACAAACCAAAATGAATAGTGAGTCACTTTTGAAGTTACTCTCAGGAAGCTGTCAAAATTCTTGAAGAAGAAAAAAAGGAGAAAAAAAAATAATAAATTGTGTATTTCTTTTTTATATACTACTATGCTGTGTGGGATGTCCCTAATCCCATATTTCTTTCCACTTATTATTTTTATGTTGTTTTATTGTGCGAGATGTGTCTAACTCGATTTTTTAATTTATTCTATTTCTAAATATAGATGTATGTAAATATATTATATTATTATAAATAATAATAATATATGTATTAACTTACCGTATATAATTATTATTTATTTTGTTTTATAATATAATTTTAAAACTAAATTATCAATTTTGTGTAAAAAAGTTATCACTATATTCTTTCAGTTTAAATTAATTTTAATTGGAAGTTCTTTTTTGAACATTTAAATGAGTAAGTTTTATTTAAGATGAGATATTCTTGATTTATTAACCATAACAAAATTTATTTATCCGGACTAACTATTAAAAGAATAATTCCAGTATAAGTACAAAAATCACATAAACATTATACTAATCATTATATTATTTATAGTTTTAAACGGCTTAAAATTTTAAATCAATGTCCTTCCTACTTACAAAAATTTCATTTTAATTTTAAACTAATTCTAACTTTAAATTCAAAATGTTTAATAAAAAATTGTGAATTTTAATAAGAATATTAGTATAACATTTATATAAAAATTAAGGTATAATTATTGATTTAGTTCTCTAATTTTTTTAGTTTAATTTATTTTGGCCCCTTATTATTTATTGGTTCAATTTAGTCTTCTAATTATTTTAATTTGATTCTCTCCGCTAGGTTGAAGTTAACACAGTGTCCATACGTGACACGTGTCAAGTCATGAAAATTTCAAATTTTTTTATTTACTTTTTCTAAAAATATATAAACGGTCACATGTCAAATTATAGTCATGTCACGTGGCAGGTTATAATCGTGTCACTGTCACGTGTAGGGATGGCAACGGGTCGGGTCGGACATGGATAGTGCCTACCCGCAACCCGACCCGCAAAAAATAAATCCGCCTGTTACTCGTCCGTTTACCCGTCGGGTATCCGCTTAAAAAATACTCGCGGATATTTTTAAAATCCGCGGGTACCCGTGGATACCCGATACCTGTAAACATTTAAAAAAAATATGTATTTTATAAAATTTTTAATATAAAATTATAAAAATAAAATATAAATTAAATTATAATTATAATTATAATTATAATTATAATTATAATTATAATTAAATTTTACATAATAAAATATATTGTTACTTCTAATTTTAATTAAATTTAACTTAATAAAATATAAATTAAATTTTAATTTTAATTTTAATTTTTTGCGGGTAACGGGTATCCGCGGGTACGGATAGTATGATACCCGTACCCAACCCGTTTATAAGCAGGTATTAAAATACCCGCTACCCGTGGGTAATAAATACCTACGGGTAGTAACTATCCATCGCGGATTTTATCCGCGAATATCCGCGGGCACGGGTATTTTTGTCATCCCTAGTCATGTGACAGACAGATTACAGTCGTGCCACATGATAATGGTAATAGTTGGTTTCAATTTAATATTATTTGAATTTTTGATTCAATTTAGTCTCTTTGTTCTTTAAAACGCTCAAATTTGGTCATTTCTTATTTAAGAACAATTTAGTAATTAAGCTTAATCACAACTTATCTATATATGTTAAAATAATTTTGTAAAATTTATACATCAATAAAATAATTTGAATATTTAGGTGTAGTGATTTAATGTATAAATTCAAAAAAAAAATATTTTAGCATGTATATATAAGTTGTAATTAAGTTTATTTACTAATATAGTTTTAAATTGGAGAACACAAAATTGGATTGTTTAAAAAATATGGGGACTAAATTGATCAAAAAATTTAAATAGATGACTAAATTGAAAGTAATTACTATTACTGTCACGTGGCACAATTGTGATTCGACACGTGACGGTTTATATATTTTAAAAAGATTAAAAAACAATTAAAAATTTCACAAATTGACACGTGACATGTATGAACACGGTATTAACTTCAACTTAACGAAGATTATCAAATTGACCTTTTTAAATAATTGGAGACTAAATTGAACCAGCAAATAATGAGGGGACCAAAATGAACTAACAAAAAAAAATAGAGAACTAAATCAGTAATTATACAAAAATATTAAATTTAGTATCAATCTGGATAGAGACATAATTGCTCAATTTAAAAAAAAATGACTAAATTGAACAAAAATAACAAATATCATGACCAAATTGAATATAAAAAATTGACCTTAATACGTGACATGATATTAGTTTGACACGTAAACATTTTTTTAAAGTAAAATAAAAAAAAAAAAAAAAAACCACGCACGTGACAGTCAATATTTATCATCCATTAACTATTTTAACGGTGTTAAAAAAATGACGAAAATGTAGCAATAAATTGACAAATCTTAGAACCAAATTGAATAAAAAAAATATTAAAAATAAATTGAACATTAGAAAAGCAAATCGGTATTTAAGTCTATAAATTTATACTTTTTTTTAACTTGTATTATTTTCATATAATAAAAGTTAAAAGCAATACATAAAAACAGATGACAAAGTAGGTCCCGACCATTCAATTTTCTTCCTACTTTTTCAATTGACAGTCATGTTTAAGTGAGGCTAATTGAGAGCGAGAGAGAGCGCAAATCCTGCATATGTTTTTCTAAATTTTGTTTCCTTTTTCGAATTAAATATATGCGAATCCCATTAATTTAATCATAATAATTGATAATTAGATAGAATTGAAATTCAACTTTGATTTTAGACCATACTCATGCTTAACAAAAGATCCATACTCTCTTTGCGGTAATTAAAAAAAAAAAAGGGTATCCTTGAAATATCTTAATACTGCAAAACCATCCTGTAATCAACAATAATCATTTTCACACTTTTTTTATGCTTCATGAATCATGATTCCTTATCAAATGATGAATAGAAGGCTGAAGTAGCACCATATATAATCCTATATACTTAGTGAAACATTGTCATATAAATTAAAACTTCAAGCAATGAACAAAGTAGTTCAGAGAATATTTTTGTTTGCTAACAAAACCAACACAACGGTCAAACATTCATAAAATAAACTAAAAGATCACAGATTTGAGAGAGACTAAAATTACACTTACTCCAAATTGAATGGAAAAGTGTTTCAATGAAATTGGAGGAAAAGAGAAAATACAACATACAAAGGCATGCAAATTTTTTAGAATGATAACAAAATTAACTTACTTAAAATTAGTTAATTAATTAATTAAAATAAATTTCAGATAGAAAAAATTGACAAATTAACTTATATATAAATTAATTTTAATTTATAAAAAAAGCTATTTTTCATTTTTAACTCATTTTAAACAAAATTAGATAAAAAATTTTCAAATATATATTAAGAATATAACATTAAAGATAAACAAAATAAAATGACATTTTCCATTTACATAGATATATAACTTCATTTTATATGTCAAAGTGAGAATTATTATTTTTTTTTTAGAAAACTCTTTTCTTCTCTATAAACTTAGATTTCCCCAAAAATTCCCCTTTCTCTCCCAAAATTTTGAATCAACTTCCATAATTTTTGAGGAATCAACATTATTGGAGTAATCTATGCGGCCCTATTAAAACCTTTAGTCAATCTTCCTCTGTCGATTTCTTTTCATGGTGAGTTGGAAAATTCTACCCATTCTTTAAGAGCAATCCGTTTTTCCCTTGCATGCAAGCCCATATTCAATTTCACGTCGTCACCTCTTTCGTTTTTAATAAATCCTTTATGTTTATGATCTTTATAAATTTGCCTTGATCCTTGATCAGGCCTTTGATTTTGTAGTTAATGATTTTCACGTGTGACGCTATTTAGGTGAAGAGGCCAGACTTAGGTCAACTTTAACAGGTAAGGGAAGCTAGTTTCATTCTTTTATAATCTATTGTTTTATATTTGGAAAGAAATTAATTAATGGAATGATTGTTTTGATTGAAAGTTGTTGCAAAGAAATGAGAATTTCTTAAAGAGAAGTATAAGTTTAATGCATAATATCTGTAGTGGTGATTTGCAAGTTAAGAATTTGCGAGAGGAAGGAATTTTTGGGTTTGTACTATGAAGTTTCTAAGTGGGGTGAAACTACCCATTGTGAAATTGGTATGAAAGTACTCATGGAAGAGTTAGATGAGTAGAAACTTTATTAATTGAATGTGATTTTTGTAATTGCATGACTAAGTGATTCTTTTAGGTTTGGTTATTTGAGTGCCTCTTATGCAGTGAGTAGAGATGGCAAATAAACCCGTCCCCGTGGGTATTGTCCGAACCCGTCCCCGTTTTGACGGGAAATCCCCGCATTGACTGGGTATGGGTATGGGTATGGGGAATCCCCGACTTTTTCAGTTGGGTATGGGGATGCGTATGGGGATGTA
>Ga0214542_1007495_pt1 | contig 18963 bp, 12 predicted proteins | sample CNSS1metaG_FD_160096 | JGI IMG/M metagenome (GOLD analysis project Ga0214542, IMG submission 160096) | Root nodule microbial communities from cowpea collected in UCLA plant growth center, Los Angeles, California, USA - CNSS1 | ecosystem: Host-associated > Plants > Roots > Nodule | place: USA...
AGGAGTGGGAGAAAAAAAAAAAAAAAAAAAAAAGAGTTCCGAAGCGCATGGATAGATTCAAAACCATCAACAATTCATTGTCCTGAAGAAGAACCTAGCTTAGAAAATCCCAATACATTAGATAGAAACTATAGCAATACAATATTTTGGTCTTAGTTGTGATTAATTAATCAACTATCTCCATAAACCTAAACAATGTCATGCTATTATGTGCAGAAGGAACCATAGGCCGCAAATGATCCCTAAATTTCACAGTCACTGATAAAGTTTAACTCTTGTTAGATATATGAATTTGAATTAAGGAAACATATTTATTACCCTCAAACTAAATTCGCTTATGTTATTTTGACAAGTGGAACGAGTCTTGTGGACATAAACATACTTCAATTCAATACTTGTTGTCTGAATCAAATAAAAGTCGAAAGCTAAAGATTATGCAGATTTCAACAGAAAGCCGAAAAAGATGGAAGAATAAACGTGCCAAATAAATTAGAGACAGCTTCAATAAGAATATCCTCAAACACCACATATTCATTGCATTTACAATATTTCCCCTTTTCTTAGTTTCCTTCGTTACATGAATAGCTCGTGCATTTTTTTTTTTCAAACATCAGAGCATGAACATAGTTAACTAATACAGTATTATCGATTCGAGAGAGAAGAAAAGCTAAAATACTCACTTCATGGTTTGAGAACGAGAGACTGAGAAATGGAGATTTTGTTGGAAAAACAGGGTTATGCCTCGGAGTAGGACTCAGTCGCATTACGAGTGAAAACCAAAGAAAGCGGAAATCAGACAAAGGTCTCCGAAGCTGCGTCCATGGCGGATCTGACGTATCAAACTATCGACAGATTTAACTGAACAAAGCCTAAATGAAAATTCCGATGCACGTGCTCTTGTTTTTCGATTTCAGTATTTTTATATCCTAAATAAACAAACCAAAGGCCAACAACACAAAATCAATCTGTCCATGTACGATGTTGCATCTGTCTCTACACTAACCTATAAATATATTTGGAAACTAGGTAAAATGATAAAGTCTCAACTCAATCATAGACATTATCATCTCCATTGTTTCTTCCTCATGCAACGATACTTCAAGGTCAACGTACGCACCTATTTATTTCATCACTGTTATATTAATTTTTTTAATTCATTACTTTTTTCAAACAGTTCTTATTTTAAAAAATAATCCGTGTGAGATTTTTTTTTTAAAAATAAATAAATTAGTAAGACGTGTCTATATATAAGAACGTGTAAATACAAATATATATTGCCAACATTATTTCTGCTGAATTTTCTAGTTTTAAATAATAAATTAAATATATGTATATTCAGTTCGAAGTGGATTCAATCTCATTTTCTCGTACTGGTCCTGCGAAGCAACGTGTTACCTACGTTAGGTCTGTGCCTTGAAATTCAAGCTTTATTGGACATTTTGTAAGGATATTAACTTTTTTATCAGTATTTTAAGGATATTAATAAATGATTTTTTTATTATTACATACTGGTCCTGCGAAGCAACGTGTTACCTACATTAGGCCTGTGCCTAATTTATTTATTTATAGTTTGAAATTCTATTCAGTTTCATTATTCAAGCTTTATTGGAGATTTTTTAAGGATATTAAGTTTTTCATCAGTATTTTAAGGATATTAATAAATAATATTTTTATTATTACATCAGATAGCAAACTTTTTTATAACTTTGTTTTTTATAATTTTACCAATAATTTTCAAATATTATTTATATTTTCTTCTTAATTGTTCTTAGTGTAGCCGGCACACGAGAATTTACGAAGGGATTGGACACCATACAGACCAAAAAAAATTAAACAAAACTTATGGTAATGAAGCCAATAACTGTAGCAAGATAATTGGGCCAACAAATACTGTACATATTTTTAATCACTTAATTGTAGTTATTATTTTATAAACAGATGAAAATGACTTACAAACTTGGTTGACTTTTCTATTTAATCACGTTTAATTTTTATTTCATATCATCAATTATAATTTAACAAATAAGTATCACTGTGAAAAAAATATCTATAATTTGTTTGGTTAAAAACAAGTATTTTCTATACTGTCACCTACTAATTATATTATACTATTTGTAAATTAGCAAATATTTTCTCCCAAACAGCTATATTTTGATAAATAGATATGCATTAATAGAATAAATAAATAAAACATTATCGTTTATTTATATTTCTTAAATTATAAAAATTATTTTATAGGTCGTTAAAAAAATTGACTGATTAATGATATAGTCTTTTTACATAAATAATATTTAGTAAATTTTAATCAGTTTCTATAGTTTGTCTGTGGTCTGGGGAAGAAGGCCAGCCCGTGATAAGAGAAGCTCTCGACAAATTGGGCTTCACGGTTTTTAAGTTTTTCCTCTCGCTGTTTACAAAAAGGACATTAACGGATTGGGCCTGAAAATTTTCAAAGTTACTCATATTTTTCAAGTGTAATGTTTTTGGAAAATAATATTCGAATGCGTTAAAAGTTTAAGATTTTTAAAAATTATTTTATGAGATGATGCAATTTTTATTCATTATATAAGTTATTTTTAAAGTGTTAAAATTGTAACTTATTTGAGAAACTGCTTTCCTAAAAAGAAATAGATCACCAATTACCTTTAAAATACAACCTTTGCATTGTTTGGAATAATCTATGATACTTACATCATAATCATGAAAAAATTCTAAATGGAAGGAATGACTTCACTGAAAAATTGAACAAAAATTCAAATATTATTTCATCTGAAACTTTTTTGTCAGCATCGAAATTCAAATATCGATAATGTAAAATATTACTGTACAGAATACGGCCTGAATGTATTAAAATTAACTTTTGAAAAAGTATATTTTCAAATTTTGATCCATTTTAAAAATTATTTTTGATTAAAATTTTAATAATTCCAAAATATAATTTTTCAGTTTCAAAAAACAAAAAATGAGATATATTAATAAAATTCAGAGTTTTTTTTTTTTTTCTTTACAGGCTTAACATAGGCCCCAAAGAAATTTGGGTAAGAGGTTATTTGCTGTCTAAATCTTCTCATAATATGCGTAATAAAAGCATCAATGAGAGATTGCCAAATATACTGTAATATTCTTCAGATGAAAAAAATAATAAAATGAATACTGAAATATTTTCTTAATTATATATTCACATAATCTGCAGGATGCAATTAAATAAGTAATAATTGCTAATATATCAACATTATCTTAATTTGGGACTTTGTAATAACATTTGCAAAGAATAAAAGAGAGTGAAGTTTTTTTTTTTTTCGTGAAAGATGGTTAAAGTTGAATACAGCTTCTTAATGGATTTTCAGGTTTGTTTTTAATCAAGTTATAATCTCATTTCAATAGTGAATTACTACAATATAATTTTTTTTGTTTCCACCTTTTATTTGGATTGTGTTAACCTACTTTTAGATTATATTTCACTATTTCTGAAAATACTTTCAATCAGATATCATCGATGGTTATTTTTTAATCAGCACTTCTAATTAAGTTATATATTAATTTTTAAAAGATGCTTTAAATGTATGCACAAGTTAATTCTTACTTATAAAAATATATTTAATTATTTTTTATTTTCGTATCTTATAATTGTTCATATTAAAAAAATCCTAACAAATTCCTAATATATTTGGTTGGTTTTATCTTTTGGAAGTTGACCTGAGGGTTGAAGAACAAAAAGGCCTTCACATTTTTTAAGCCCAGAAGCTTGAGATCGTTTTTTTTTTTTAAATTATGGAGGAAAATTAATGTGAAATGCGACATAACCAAATAGTTGATATTTTTAAGGGGTTATAAATATCTTTGAGAGTTTCTAGTCAAATATTGTGACTAAGTATTTAGTCAAACAAAAATTCATTCACTACATTTGAATGGACGAGGTTGGTTATTTTTATCAATACAAAACTTCGTAGTAGTATTTCATCTATTTTAGGTTTTATAGTTTTAACTTAAAAAATAACAGGAATCTATCATGTTTACAGATTTTTTTTCTTTTTAATTTATGGATTAATTAATAATATTAATTATTACGTTTAAACCATTTTGATTGTTTTTATATACGTCATAAATCAATTAATGAGTTACGCTATTCCATATGTATATAAGAAAAAAACATTGTTTCAATGAGTTCAACTAAATTTATTTATTCACCACCTATACAATATATAAGTAATATAGATAAATTCATTCCGTACAACAGTCATCATTTAATTTTGAACTTTATAATGGACTACCATAACGCATGATCAACTATGGATTACGAAAATTATAGTTATCGTTTTCTTTGATTGTTATTTGAAATGTAATTAAGTTGTCACAGAAGGTTATCGATTATATTAAATCAATCAAATAATGGATAACTTCACTTCAAAAACATTATAAAATGGAATTTTAGTATCTTAAATCGAAGACCATTTAAGTAAAAAAAATCAACGTCATATTTTGAGAGTGTTTTATTCTTAAAATATTCTTAAACTACGGAAGGAGAAGAGATGTTTCTACCAATGATAACTTGAGAAAATTCAAGATCACAATTGGAGAGAGAGGATAAATTAAAAAGAAATATATAATCGTTAATTAAAAAATATAAAATATAAACACTGCCTGAATGGGATACAAAATAAGCATTGTTTTGAATGATATTTTTATTTTTTGTTTAAAGTGTGTTCTCTCCAATTTATGGAGCTCACGACTCAATCAATCCATCTGTGTGGGACCCCCAGCCCCACGTGCTCTCCTCCGCTATTGTAGACCTGGTCGTCTTGGAAACAGCACATAGAAAAAGTGTATGTGATGTGACTTAATTTATATTTCATCATATAAAACATTTTCAAATTTCAGCTATTTATCGCAAATATCTTTAATTCGCAGCAAAAGAAAATTCCACTTTTATTTTATTTATCTCTACCAAGCGTGCAACTAAAATATTCTGCTTATGTTTTCCAGAATAAAATTAATTCTTTCAAGAAAGGCGCGCATTTTCATTTTATATGTTAGTTTTCTTAATAATATTCCAAGACACCGGTAAATATATAATTATAACTGTATATAGTTTGTAATCAGTAGGAATATGTGAGCTAGATCAAAATATTTTAATGAGAAAATTAATATAGCTACTAGTTGTCTTCTTAAAATGTACTATGCATTAATTTAAATAAGATAAATAAATTGAGACAAGGATCTAGCATATAATTCAACAGACTAGAGGGCACGTGCCCGTGGTTCCCACACGGTTCCCGTTGGTTCCTTCCTAACGCACGTGTGCAAAGTCTTACTCCCTACCTTATTTTATTGCTCTTACTTTTATTATTATTGGACCCCCGTAGTCTTCACATTTATTTAGTTTGGCTATGTCTTTATTGGATAAAAAATATAAAATAAACGTTTCTATTGAAAATCATGGAAAACTTAAATTGATATTACTAAATGCCATATTTTGAATAAAACCATTTTTAATCCTCCACCCAATATCTTTAGCGTACTAATGAACAGTTCGCAATATTCATTTATCACTAATCAAACGCTTTTCTCGGACATTACGTGTTTCTTGAATGTCAAGTTTTGCATTTAGTCAAGATTTGAAAAATAAACAAATAGGATGGGAGAAGTTGAAGAATAGTAGGAAGGAGTTACAATTTATAATAATTAGGTTTCATTGTATGTTCCTAAATTTATGTTTGACTAACAGTGTGTTTTAAAAAAGTGAATTTTATGAAATGGGATATACACAATGATCTCTGATTGGTTGGCTGAAGGATAGGAGGAGGGGGGGAGAGAGATCCATTTAACATAATTAAAAAGGAAATGAAGAGAAATCGAAAATAACGTAATAGTGAGATTGATTTATTGAGAAGGAAGCATGAAAGTTAGTCAAAGTAAATTTGTTGTTGTGATCTAAAATTGAAAGGTGTGTTATGTATTATTAATAATAATTGAGGAATTGAAGTTTGAACAACTCTGGAAAATTGACTTGAGGAAGAGGGCAGAAGAAGAGTGAAAGTGAGTCAGAAATGATAAGGGCATCTAATATGGTGGGTACTGTACCATGAAAAGAATGGAATGGCGCGCCGAGCCGTGGGAATCCTCTGTGAGAGCCACACCAGTCGACACGTCAAAGGTGGTCCCCCCCACGCTGTGACTTTCTTTATTATGGGTTTCTGTGTCGCACGTGTGGAGCCGACTCAACCCCCCTTGCATGGGTCCCATCCCACACTCTCCCATTTCCTGCTTTGTCCGTATCTGTGCTCCTTCCAACTAAACATCACGTCACGTCAGACCAATCCCCAATTACCGGAGAACGGGGCATGTTCCCAATCATCATCGCCTTCTTCTTAATTCATCTTTTTTTTTCTTAATTATTCACATCCATATAATTAATTATACACTAATCAAACTTAATTATGTATGTAATTAAGCTTTTTAGAACAACAACGCTGCGTTGGTTGGAAAGAAGTATATTATATAAATATAAATATCCCTCCAACAGGATGCATGAACCTTTGGCACGGGTAGTGGGGTCATCCACACATTATATGAAGAGGTGTTTACGTGTTTCATTTCACGTTCCATTTCACGTGTGAACGTTCTATATTTATTCTGAATTGAAATTTATGGTTATTCCGTTTGGTCATAAATATTTATATATAAAAATGGGAAGCGATCGTGCACTTCTTCTGGGTTTTCCGGTATTAATTGAAACCAATATAGACAATGATAGGGATGCGTATATCTCTACATGGGTCCCATTTCTGGGGCGCTTCTGATGTGCATGTACATCTCCGTTTCTTTCTTCACACATGAAATTTATTTATTTGCATGTGGGATGCAACGTTACTTTGACCCGTCTTGTTACTCTACACTATTGTACCACCACCACCACAAAGTTTTTGGGTGGTTTTCTTACCAAATGAACGTGACAAAAGCAGAAGAAACAATGTTTACATGATACCCAGAGTCGCAAATCATATATAAGAAATCTCTGTCAGTTATTGTGTGTAAAATTTCGATTCCTTCCATCAGTATATATATTTTTAACTGACACTGCTGTCTGGAACATATTCTCTCTCACATAGGTTGAATATATTTATATTTTAATGTGGCAGACCTAGGGTATAGGGCACCTCACCATTAGGTGTAGGGAGGGCCCCCCCTGTATTTGGTAAGAGTCATGTGGGGAAGTCCTCGCCGCAGAAGTGGACTGTGGTATCCGTGATTCGGCTACAGCTCTACACTGTAAGGATGTAAGGATGCTAATTCTTAACCAACACCTCATGTGCCTTCCATGAAGGGAAGGTGAGTTAGGTCACCGATGCTATATTTCCTATTTCAACCAACTTTTTTTTTTCCAACACGCCACTTAAATCAAATTCCACCTCATTATATTAAATTAATTGCATTTTACTTCCAAACTTATTAATTCATCTTCCTAAATTTGCTTGCGTTTACTATTTCACTAATTCCTCATCACACATGGACTACAAACAACTACTATGGGCTCCACGCGTTCCCACTAATTGTTTCACCATCATTTTATATTCAAACCTTAACACCTTGTTTGTTTTCAGACAAATTTAGAAAAAGAAAAAAAAAACTGCTTTTTAAGAAAATATTGAATGTTAATAATTTATTGTAAAGATTTGCATATTTATTTCAATCTATCATCGAAGAAAAAAGACACGACATAATTAGTAGAGATTGAATTCTTTCATCGCGTTGATTAGTATTCACTTTTAATCACGTGTATTGAAAAAGAAAAAACTCCTATGCGAAAAAAAAAAAGAGTCATTTAAGTGATACTTATATACCTAACAAAATCATTTTTCGGATACAACGATGATTTGTACATTTGGCGTGTATTGCTTGGGATTCTTTTCAAACATTTCTCATTATTTTTTAGTAAGAAATTTTTTTAAACATAAAGAACTAATACAATTCACAGTTAACGAAAAAGCTAAATAAAATTATATTTCTTAAAATGTAGGTTTGTAATATTATTAATTGGCAAATAGGAATTTGAAGTGAAAATACGTATTATAATATGCACAAAAAACAATTCTAAATTATCCCAATCAACCTTTTTAACAATCTTCTTAATCATTAAACAAACATATTAAAAATCGAATGAATTTGATGTGTTTATTTCCGTTCAGTTTCTATTAATTAAATTTTAAAACCAGGATATGATTTTTCTGCAGTTAATTTGGATTTTGATTAGTACATTAAACTATATAAAAAATGTATTGTTGCTTAGTAGAGTTTTAGTTAGAGAACTTAACCGCGGTATAATATGGTATAATATGTGGTTAGATGAAATAAAAAAATTCAGAATGTTTTAAGAACCATTTTTATCATTACCAGTATGGTAATATTTTTATCTTGGTCTCCGTGTCTCTTCCGTTCTCCTGCATTCTAAAAGGAAGAATATATATGTGGTAGTGAAAAGGAAAAGAAAAAAGAAAATAGAGTTAATGAAGTGAAAACTACGGCAGTGTGAAAAGGGTGGGAGAGAGAAGAGAAGAATCTAAAAGGGAAGCAACCTTTCCATTTCCCCTTCTTCATCTGCGGTAGCACAAATAAACGTGAATCAACCTCGCCTAGGTTTTTGTTCCGGTCACATAGGCACCAGCATACACACAATTTCTGTACTTGTTCTGACGTCTAGAGGGAAGCGGAGCGGGCTTGTGTTGGCCGGAACGATGACCGGAGGCGGATCGACGGGGAGGATGCCGACATGGAAGGAGAGGGAGAACAACAAGAGGAGAGAAAGAAGACGGAGAGCGATTGCGGCTAAGATCTACGCAGGCCTTCGAGCTCAGGGGAACTACAAGCTTCCCAAACACTGCGACAACAACGAGGTCCTCAAGGCTCTCTGCGCAGAAGCTGGCTGGATCGTGGAAGAAGATGGCACTACCTACAGAAAGGTAAAACTCCATAATCACTCGTCTCATCACATCACAGCCTCAGATCTGCGCTCACTCTTTCTCCACGATAATGGATAATTAATTGTTACCATTTATGTTGACGCAGGGATGCAAGAGACCCACGGGAAGTGAGATTGGAGGCACTCCACCCAACATAAGCGCGTGTTCTTCGATCCAGCCAAGTCCACAATCTTCCTCATTCCCGAGTCCTGTGCCTTCCTATCACGCTAGTCCAACCTCTTCCTCCTTCCCCAGCCCCACTCGCATTGACGCCAACCCCTCTTCCTTTCTCATCCCATTCATCCGCAACATAACTTCAATCCCCGCCAACCTCCCACCTCTCAGGATATCCAACAGCGCCCCTGTCACCCCACCTCTTTCCTCTCCCCGGACCTCCAAGCGCAAGGCGGACTTCGATTCCCTCTCCAACGCCTCCTTCCGCCACCCTCTTTTCGCCACCTCCGCCCCCTCCAGCCCCTCGCGCCGCCACCACGTCGCCACTTCCACCATCCCCGAGTGCGACGAGTCAGACGCTTCCACCGTCGACTCTGCCTCCGGCCGTTGGGTTAGTTTTCAGGGTCAGACCGCCGCCGGCCCCCCTTCCCCTACCTTTAACCTCATGAAACCCGCTATGCACCAGATCCCTGCTCAGGAGGGCGTACAGTGGGGTTCCGTTGCGGAGATAGCCAGAGGAGTGTCCGATTTTGACTTCGAGAATGGCAGAGTGAAGCCTTGGGAGGGTGAGAGAATACACGAGGTGGGAATGGATGAATTGGAGCTTACTCTCGGATTTGGAAAAGCTTGATTTGTTCTCGACAATCACCTTAAAGAATCACAGATGCAATTGCAATCCCCTCCATTTGCTATCTTCTGGCCAATTAATTGGTTGTTATGCTTATATTTATATATTTTCTCTCTAATTATGTGTACAGTGTCTCTTATATACCAGTCATTAGGTGTTCTATTACATCATGGAATTTGACTTCATTGTAATGCCTCGTTAATTGTTCAAAGGTTGCATTTGAAGCAATCTTCTCCAAGTGTTTACTTCAGACTTTAATCTTCACTTACTAAGACTCGGAAAACTAGGTGATATTCTTAATTTCATCATCCTCTTATTCATTGTTGATGCTCCATTCTTGTACTTTGCTCACCGTTCTATTTAGACTCTTCAAACTTGATGTTCTAAGATTCGGATATGTGGGAGATATCAAGTGGTAAGCGGTGATATACTGAGATGTGTTCATCTTTGATCATTCAGTTATAGTTTTTATATGGTGATCTGGGCATTTTTTGTAACATTTTTTTATTTATACTATCCACCTGTCTACTGCATCTTTATAACCTGTCTACTGCATCTTTTAGTTTAGTTGCTTGATTGAGCTTTCTTTGTTATTCTATCTTTTCTGTATTCGGTGTCTAAACTGGTGCATTGTTGATACATGTTCTTCGATCATTTAATCTTAAGTATGCAGCACTTGTTAACAGAATGAGTTTCGTATCTTTAACATGTTTCGTTCTCGTGGGAAATCAATGAGGCTAGCTTGTAAGCTTTATGATTCCTAACTTTGAGAATATCATGGAAGCAAATTGGATATGCAAGTGATGATCTGTCTCAACATCGACTGGTAAGTAACTTTGCCAGATGGCTAAATGAAAAGTAGGTTTTGAGATCGACAAATATATTTATCCTCTCATCTTTTCTGATGGAAGAATAGAAAAATTGTCTCTTTTCTTGTTCATTTCCCACCGTTTCGCGTTACAGGGAATTTCGTATCTGAAAAAAATTGTACCATAAATTGGGGAGGGAGCCATATCATCTACTCTGTATAAGGTGCGACCCTTTTTCCTTTGTTTGAAGGGGATGTTTCTCATGGCATGATTTGGAGTCTGTTATTTTAATTTTGAATTTGATATTCAGTGCCATTTGTGTTATGTTATTTTAAGTTCTTTTTATGACAAATTATGTTTATTTATCAAGAAGAAGAATTTCTTTCAATATAACTCTTCAACAAAGAAGAAAAAGCATAAATATCGTTACTATAGGAATGCACTTTTTAACAGTCTATTCTTTTTTTCTAAATTTGATTTGTCATCTTTAAGAAACAAAAATTCGAGCTGTCTCGTAACCCAAATAAATGAAGGTAGTTAAAGGTGACGGTTTTCGCTGAAACAAAATTGTTGTTTGGAGGTGGATAATGTTTGACAGATTGGTAAATTGGTATTTTGAGCTTCTTCAACTGTGGAGATGAATCTAAGTGTGATTGCATAACATTCTATCATGAGGTGATTGAAAGCCGCTCGATGCTGATTGCAAATTCGTGTTTTTGATGCATCAGGGGTGCAGCATTACTTGCCGTGGTTTATGATGTATAAATATGTTATAACCATTACACGTGGAACTAAAATACTTAAACTAATAAAAATTGGTTACTTAGAATTGGGTATACTTTTTTATTCTTTAAAAATGATTTTTAGAATATCATGTTTCAATCCCTCTACCTTCATCTTGATGAAATGGTTCTACGTTAGTGGTTGAACAACATCGATGGAGCTATTTTCTTGCGATTCAACTTCAAACTATTTGAAAATGAATACTGGCAATGATTGGATCAAGTCCTGTAAAATGGGTTTGGTTTGGTTGTTTGGATGAATCTTCTTAAAATGTTATTTCACATTTTTTTTTTCAATAACAACGATTAAACAAATCCAAAATCCTTCAGAGCATTCTTGTTCTTCAACTTCGAAATTGAAGGTAAATGAGAAATCTGAATTTGACCTGTTTTTTAAAGCAACAGACTAAAGGAAACATAAGAAAACGAAGAAAAAGAAGTAACAGAAAGGAAAATGATACAATTGCCACCGTCGATGTCGATTCTTTATACATGAATTTGAATGCTACTTTATTTAAAAATAAATAGAAAATACTCAGAGGTCATGCTTGAGAATTTAGTTAGGGAAGTTAGTGAAAACTTTTATTGACCTGTTTTATAGATTTGAAACCTTGTTAATCACGTAGATTTGTCGTTCATCCAAGAAAAGGTTATTTAGGATTTCATTGAAATTTGCGTTGGAGGAAATTTAATGCAATTCGGCTTCTCCAAAGGTAAAATGCTCACCTAGCTGGGTAGGTTATACCTTTTACAAGCTAGCACCTTCCTTCTATTCATTTTATGCGTGTTTTGTTGTCATCTTTTGTTGGAGTTTCAACCTAGTGATCTAGTTACTCTAGATTGTATTTTTTTCAATTTCAGATATAGTAAATAATGAGTTGAATCTCAATAAGGAAGGAGAAAACAAATATTGATCCAACAATTATTATGAATATCAAAAAATGGAATCGAAGTGAATTATCCCATTACGAAAATGTTTTAATATAACCTTTTATAATATAATAAAATATAATTGAGTTGTTAAATTTTGCATTTAAGTGATTTTGAATTTATTTTTAGATAAGTAATTTATCTATAATACACCATAAAATAACATTTCAAACATTCATAAAATTACCAAACATGTGATTAGATTCTCTAGACTATTATTCGGATCTAGGCATTAATGTATGATTATTTGTGCTTTTTGCACTTGTGTTGATTAAAAGAATACTGCTCAACTTGAGTTGATACAAATAAGGTTAGTCCCTTTAACCGTCATAAAAACCTTGAGGTCGTTTGACTGGACTTCTTGCCCATCTCATCATAGAATTCATTTTACTCTACATGAGTCTTGAATGGGTATTAGAGTATCTAGATAAACATTCAGGACTGATTCCTTACTTCAATGCATACACTAAAAGGAACACCACCATAGAATCTACCTACAAGATTTTTAGAATTACGCCAAACTTATGTTTTCATCCACGAACATGATTTCATATCAAACCCCAAATACCAAACAATCACCCATTTTTGAATTCAGCCATTCTAAGTAACATGATGTTCACAATGAATTACAATCATCATATATTTCTATACATGCTCATATCCATTAAGAAGCTCATCATCATCACAATTTCATACATCATTATACACATACACATTCATCAATGAATCTATCAACAATTCTGTAAACAACCAGATACATTCTCTTATTCCAATATGACCAAAACCACAGATAAAAAATGTTTTTCACAAAAGTGAAGCATAAAATAGGATAAACACAAAAGACTAACTTTTCCAACTATGGACCTATAATCAAAGATCTCGATGCTCAAAGTAACAATTTGTGTGTTTAGGACTTGTCAATCTGACGATTATCGAAGTGAGAATCCATTTTTTCCTATATGACATAGACTAGAAAAAATAAGGTGGCACCTGAAGTTGAAAAAAGTGGAGCTTGGCGCAACAACCCTTTAGAACCCATTGATTTGAGTGTGCACACAGTCAAAAAGTGGCGCTTGCCGCCTCCAAGCCAGTGACCATTGTCTAAGTGGTGTCCAACGACACTAATGACGCTCGACAATATCAGAAAACTCAAACTTTGCCTTTTGAGTTTGATTTGTGTAATTTGACACTATTTGAGACAATTCACAATGTTTAAACATTTGTATGATTATAAATTTCGTGTTCGTTAACTGAGCCAATATCATGTTACCCAATTCAAATTTCACATAGGCATTATCAACAACTCATCAATCAAACACAATTTGCACACAACGCAAACATATGATCAAAATATTTAACACTTATTGGACACAAATTCAACAAACATAACTCTTTACAATTCCAAACATGTAACAATTTCAAGTTCCAACTTCCAACACACCAATCAAAGACAATAATTGGAATGAAATCACATAGTATCAAAATATCTGAATTAATTCCCTTCACCTTAAGAAACAACCCAACAAAATTGGAAAAGCTCTAGACTGCCTTCAAAGATTTGTTCATGCCAACAAAGTCATTGATCATCGAAGATTAAAGATAAAGACCAAAAAAACATATGCTAGTAAGAGAAAGTCACATGCACCAAAGAAGAAAATGAAAAAGATGAATATAATGACGAAAAACTAACTTACCTCAAATGAAAAACTAATCTATTGATATTGACGACTTCACTACAAGAAACAATTCTATAATCTCGAATTTCAAAAGAAAGGAACAGATAATAAACAACTGAAAAGATGAGACCAAGATAAAGAAAAATACATGTTTTAACAAAAAGTTTAAAGTTTATATATTTTGTTGAAATAGAAGAATTTAAAAAAAATAAAAATAAAAACAAATTTACAAAGACCAAAGTAATAAAGATAATCCTTTTATTAAAAAAAATATAATTAAGACAGAGTAAAGAACCAAATAAAAATATAAAAAGATGAGATATACATGGATTTATAATATATATTTATTTAAAACAAATAATATAATATTGTTTTTTATTAAATATTTTATAGGTGTAGAAAAATTGAAGAATGCACATCTTAAATTTTTTAAAGTGTTATTCCATAATTTTCTTCTCAGTCCGTCCTGAATTAATATATATTTGGGGTGTGCGTGTGAAAATAAAGAATCAGCGAAGTGAAAACTACGGCAGTAGGAAAAGGGTGGGAGAGAGAATAGAAGAGCGCAAGAGAAGATTCAAGAGAAGCAATCTTTCCATTTCTCCTTCTTTATCTGCTCTAGCCCAAAGAAACTTGAATCAAACTCGCTTAGGTTTTGTTATTGCCACACACACGGCACAAGCACAACTCCTCTACTTTTTGTGACGCACAGAGGAAAACAGAACGGACTTAGGTTGGCCGGAACGATGACCGGCGGCGGATCGACGGGGCGGATGCCGACGTGGAAGGAGAGGGAGAACAACAAGAGGAGAGAAAGAAGACGGAGAGCGATTGCTGCCAAGATCTACACCGGCCTTCGAGCTCAGGGGAACTACAAGCTTCCCAAACACTGCGACAACAACGAGGTCCTCAAGGCTCTCTGCGCAGAAGCTGGCTGGATCGTGGAAGAAGATGGCACTACCTACAGAAAGGTAAAACTCCATAATCACTCGTCTCATCACATCACAGCCTCAGATCTGCGCTCACTCTTTCTCCACGATAATGGATAATTAATTGTTACCATTTATGTTGACGCAGGGATGCAAGAGACCCACGGGAAGTGAGATTGGAGGCACTCCACCCAACATAAGCGCGTGTTCTTCGATCCAGCCAAGTCCACAATCTTCCTCATTCCCGAGTCCTGTGCCTTCCTATCACGCTAGTCCAACCTCTTCCTCCTTCCCCAGCCCCACTCGCATTGACGCCAACCCCTCTTCCTTTCTCATCCCATTCATCCGCAACATAACTTCAATCCCCGCCAACCTCCCACCTCTCAGGATATCCAACAGCGCCCCTGTCACCCCACCTCTTTCCTCTCCCCGGACCTCCAAGCGCAAGGCGGACTTCGATTCCCTCTCCAACGCCTCCTTCCGCCACCCTCTTTTCGCCACCTCCGCCCCCTCCAGCCCCTCGCGCCGCCACCACGTCGCCACTTCCACCATCCCCGAGTGCGACGAGTCAGACGCTTCCACCGTCGACTCTGCCTCCGGCCGTTGGGTTAGTTTTCAGGGTCAGACCGCCGCCGGCCCCCCTTCCCCTACCTTTAACCTCATGAAACCCGCTATGCACCAGATCCCTGCTCAGGAGGGCGTACAGTGGGGTTCCGTTGCGGAGATAGCCAGAGGAGTGTCCGATTTTGACTTCGAGAATGGCAGAGTGAAGCCTTGGGAGGGTGAGAGAATACACGAGGTGGGAATGGATGAATTGGAGCTTACTCTCGGATTTGGAAAAGCTTGATTTGTTCTCGACAATCACCTTAAAGAATCACAGATGCAATTGCAATCCCCTCCATTTGCTATCTTCTGGCCAATTAATTGGTTGTTATGCTTATATTTATATATTTTCTCTCTAATTATGTGTACAGTGTCTCTTATATACCAGTCATTAGGTGTTCTATTACATCATGGAATTTGACTTCATTGTAATGCCTTGTTAATTGTTCAAAGGTTGCATTAGAAGCAATCTTCTCCAAGTGTTTTCTTCATATTTTAATCTTCACCTTCTAAGACTCGCGAAAACTAGGTGATATTCTTAATTTTATTCTCTTATTCATTATTCATGTTCCTTTGTTGTCCATTGTTCATCGTTCTACTTAGACTCTTCAATATTTATGTGCTAAGATTGGGAAGCTTACTATGCCTATAATATGAATCACTGATGTTAAGTGAGAAGAGGTGAGATAGTGGAAAGATTAATGATTATGTGATGATTTGGGCATTGTTTCCGAGCTTGTTTTCATTTATCTATTGCTTTCAATTTAATTGTTTGATTGAGCTTTCTTTGATTTTCTTGTTCTTCATCTAAACTGGCTCATTTTTGTTTCAGTGTTTAGTCATTTTAGCTCAAGTATGCTGCACTTGTTAACGGAATAATTAGCCTTAATAAGCTTTACTATGTTTCGTTCTTGTGGGATATTTTCGAGTCTAACTTGTATGTTGCGTGAGCACTTTCTGAGATACTATGAAACAACTCTGATATGCAAGTGATTATCTATGTCGGCATTGGCAGATCGTGACTTTGCCGGACGAGAAACTAAAATGCAGGTTTGAAGATCCTGGGATATGTTTATCCTCTCTTTTCTTTTCTGATGGAAGATAGGAAGTGAGAGTCTCCTGCCGTGTGTAATGTGCAAATTTTTTTTTGCACTGTTTCCGGGCATGATTTATTAGTCATTTTTTAATTTTGAATTTGATATTCGGCAGCATTTGTGTTATCTCATGATAAGTAAGTAGATATGTATGGTTTTTTTTTTATTCAATATGACTAATTTCTTTTATTATAATTCATTAACTCGGAGAAAGAGTACAAAATATTATTGATGTAACGTGAAACTTTTAAAATAAATCATGATTTTATACCATTATATTTTTATCGAAAGTTAGGAATAAAGATAGGTACAAGTTTGTGGTCGTTGCGATAAAAATGTTAGCTGGAGGTGAACAATGTAGGACATGTTCTATGAGTAACTATTTGGTATATAATTGTGTATCAACCAACTATTTTGTTTTTGTTTCTAAATAGAAATCTTAATTTTATAATTCTTTATTTCTTTTCCTTTTATGTACAAAATTGAGTATGTGGACTTCTCTAAAAATTGATATTTAGAGATCATTCAATTTGGGACATGAATCTTGAATCTTTGTGACATAGCTAACTTAAATGTCAATGTTTTTGTCAACCATTTATTCTTAACTGCAGCCGCTGAAAGAAATGGTGTATACAGGTGAGACTTTACCTTTCAGATGGTTTTGTAATAATTAAAGGTGAGTACCATGAGCTTATTAAAATCTGTAAATCCTCACACTTTACATATTCATGTTCTTAACACATTAATGGACAATGGTCAGGGTGAGAAGATGATATTAATGATATTTTCATCTATTTTTAACTCATTCGATCTATTGGTTTGTGTATTATGACTTTATTGCTCGAGAAGATCGTAGGCCATTTAGAATGATTCCAACTATTATTAGAAAAGAAAAACCTAATTTATTTATGAAAAGAATTTGAATTTCTTCTTTTATAAGAAGTTTATATGTTTTATCTATTTTTTTATATGATTTATCTATTTCTTTATATACTCAAAATATAATAATATAAATATGAAATTAATAAATGAACTTGTCATTTTATCACTTTTTAACCGTATGCAATTTAACTTTTAACTATTTATGGAGTTTTATATTCTAAAAAATTTGAAATTGTAAACTGTTTTTAATTTTTGTCTTATTTACGAAACTTTAGTCTTATGCTTCTTATTCATATTTTATTTTTGAAAACTTTTTTTTTTTTCCGATTATGAATTTATCAAACCTTATTCATGGGGAATGTGAACTGTTTGCACCTACGGTCAGATTTTTTTTTTTTTGGACATATTATATCTCATTATTAATTATCAAATTTTGAATATAAATAGAAGCATAATTATGTCTCATGAGATTTGTATATCCTGATGGTGTCCTTGCTAAAAAATGGACTGCATGTTTATCTAAATTCTAGTTTGGATTGTGCGAGATTAAATACTTATAATGAAAAATAATAGCTTCAAGTCCCGAATAGTCCTGTATATTACCATTCACTTTGTCTATCATCTGTCTTAAATTATGATATCTGTGTATTGTTGTTTGGTAAACCAATATATAGCTTTAAGGAGTTCCAATGCTTAGCCTCCCAACAGTTTATTATGATCCCTGGATTTGGAGAACACCGATGCTATGCCTGGTAATTGCTTTGCACCTTGGCACGTACTTGGTTCCATTAGGCCAATAATTGATTTCCCATACAAAATGACTTGTTACTCTCACGGTTGTTCTTTCCTTCCCATATTCATGTTTATTCTTCCACAATCACCACAACATGATTGGAAAGCTAGCTATCTGTTCAAAGTTGATTCTATTTAGAATATAAAGCACAATATTGTAGTGGTCTGTTCAGAATCAATAATCAATTGTCCTACAAATGCAGCCCATCATATACCACCAGTTTTCTGTCAGCATTCTTGGCTCTGGTTGCAACAAAAGAACATGACAAATATTTTCGATGTTTGCCTTACAAACAACACAGTAGCAGGACACTGCATCCTTGTCTCTGCATGTAGAAAAGTGATGTTTATTCACAGTCTCTACAAAAATATGTTGATCTTCAGGTAGTCTCTAATTTTCTTCCTTTTGCAGTTTTAATCACTTTTCCCGTTACCAACCTATAAGTCATTCTAACTTTGTTTCAATCCATTTCCCAGCCCAAATCCTCGTATATTCTTCTTCACTGACCGACTGTTATAAGGACTGTAAATCATCATTCCTCATCAAATATAACCTATGATGCCCAGAAAGGTCTCTTCGTATTTCAATAACAATCGTGTGAAACTTAGATCCGTCTCTTAAACCTCTTCAACTGAGTTATTTGAATAATAATCATGTCTCGTAATCGTTATCTGTGTCCAATATGTAGTATTTGACAGTGATATAT
>Ga0214542_1007497_pt1 | contig 18961 bp, 12 predicted proteins | sample CNSS1metaG_FD_160096 | JGI IMG/M metagenome (GOLD analysis project Ga0214542, IMG submission 160096) | Root nodule microbial communities from cowpea collected in UCLA plant growth center, Los Angeles, California, USA - CNSS1 | ecosystem: Host-associated > Plants > Roots > Nodule | place: USA...
GGAAACAGTACAATGATGTGAGATCAAAAAAATCCAAAATCAATGTATCTCGTTTTTCTGTCTTGTGAGAGATTTCATTTGTGGAGGTATTCTTATTTTTTACACGTGGATGTTTATACCGACAAGAATTTGAATCATAGGTTGTATTTTATTGCATATTTATTGAGTCAATTTTTTACCAGAGCTTTTTAAAATTTTAGTTATTTCACCGATAAAAAATTTTATATAACAATTTTTTTTTCAAATTTATTAAAAAAGGCTTTTTCTAATTGACAAATAATTTCTTCATAAATAATTATTTTTTATAAAATTATAAAATTTGTAACTATTTTTTATAAAATTTATTGTAAAAAATGTTTTATATAAAATATTTAAAAAAAAAATAGTTGAAATTTCCTACAAATAATCCTTTTATAATAAAATTTATAAGTATCTTTTAAAAAAAATTAAAATAAAATTGATAGAAAATATAAGTTTTTTTTAATAATGTTTTACTTATTTAAAAATTATAGTTATTTTACTAAGTTGTATTTTTTCAGTTATTTTAAAATTTTAAAATTAATATACATCAATATATTCTAAAAATAAACAATATAGTAAAATTTAACAGAAAATTTAAATTCAAGATTTTTTTTCATTTTCAAATTATTGTATCTGTTTTTACTTCGTAAATTTAACAATTTTTCTACCGTGTGTCATACTTAGGTACAGTCGATAATTCACATTATTTAAGAGTAAGACAAAAGACATTAAGAACACGGTTGGGAGAACGTTCCTATTCTAAACTAAGTTCTTGGGTGAATATTTATGGACACAGCTTGGTCAATGTGGAGAATGTATTTGGATGTGAACAAAAGGACTTTTTTGTCACCGTTCTTAAGTCGTACAAATTATATGAAAGTTACAGGCGATATTTAGGTTTGTGGACACAACTCACCCAATGTTTAGAATGTGTTTTGATGTGAATAAGTACAATTTTTTTTTTATTTCGTTTTCTTTTTCTTAATTCTTTTTGGAAATTTATATAATTAATAAAAACAAAACAAAATGACAAGGATATTTTATGACAAAACATTAGCTATAAACGGATATAGAATTTTGGATTTTACTGAATTAATCTATTTTATTCACGTGCATGGTTAAATATGTTTAAAATATTTTAATATAATTTAAAAAGTAAATAATTAAAATAAAATTTTTATTGTTATTTATATTTTTATGAACTTTTAAATTTTTTGGGTTAGTACTATTTATGGTTAACGGCTATATTTTTTTATTATAATTTATTTTTGTGTTTCTATTTTTTACCCATAAATATCACGTAGTTATGGAAGGAAATACAACAACTAAGATAATAAATATTAGAGTTCTCTCAGAAGTGTTCTTCTTTTCTTCTTTATATTATCTTTTAAAACAATGATGTTTATAAGATTTGGAAATTCTTTACTGCACACTCGATCGATCTGATGGATTGTTGTATTTTGGGAGAGAAATAGATATATTTGAAACACATACCTGAAGGGTGTCAGAAGGAACATCGCCGACTCCACCGTCTTTTGTTTCTATTGCTGAATCAGTGACGAGGTTGAATTCTTGCACCTCTTTGGGGTTCAACCATTCCCTCACCCACACTTTGGTTTTATACACCTTTTTGGTTTCACCATCTTTGGCCTCCAAGGTTATGTAGTACAAGATCCCACTCACCACCTGCTGTTTTGCACTTATCACTCTCACAAACTCCAAAACTCCATTCTGCTTTTTGTTGTGATCGTCAACGGCAAAGCGAGCCAGAATTGCGATCTCCAAGCAATTGGCAGATCCAGACACATCGATGATGCCACCTGCAGTTTCTGTTGCTGCTGCCATATTTCTCTGCTCTTCATCACTCTCTCTTCTACCACTCTTTATACCCAAAAATATACCAAAGTGGTTGGGAAACAGTACAATGATGTGAGATGAAAAAAAAAAACAAAAATCAATGTATCTCGTTTTTCTGTCTTGTGAGAGATTTCATTTGTGGAGGTATTCTTATTTTTTACACGTGGATGTTTATACCGACAAGAATTTGAATCATAGGTTGTATTTTATTGCATGTTTATTGAGTCAATTTTTTACTAGAGCTTTTTAAAATTTTAGTTATTTCACCGATAAAAATTTTTATATTACATAATTTCTTTTTCAAATTTATTAAAATATTTAGAAAAAATATTTTTTTTGCTACTTTTTAAAAAAAATTTAACTGACAAGTAATTTTTCATAAATAATTATTTTTTATAAAATTATAAAATTCACAAATATTTTTTACAAATATTGTAAAAAATATTTTATATAAAATATTTTAAAAGAAATTAGCATAAGTTTCCTACAAATAATCCTTTTATAATAAAATTTATAAGTATGTTTTAAAAAAAAATTAAAATAAAACTGATAGAAAATATAAGTTTTTTTAATAATGTTTTACTTATTTAAAAATTATTGTTATTTTGCTAAGTTGTAAATTTTTAGTTATTTTAAAATTTTAAAATTAAATTACATCAATATATTCTAAAAATAAACAATATAGTAAAATTTAACAGAAAATTTAAATTCAAGATTTTTTCTTTCATTTTCAAATTATTGTATCTGTTTTTACTTCGTAAATTTAACAATTTTTCTAGCGTGTGTCATATTCAGGTACAGTCTATAATTCTACATTATTTAAGAGTAAGACAAAAGACATTAAGAACACCGTTGGGAGAACGTTCCTATTCTAAATTAAGTTCTTGGGTGAATATTTATGGACACAACTTGGTCAATGTGGAGAACCTATTTGGATGTGAACAGAAGGACTTTTTTGCCATCATTCTTAAGTCGTACAAACTATATGAAGGTTACAGGCGATCTTTAGGTTTGTGGACACAACTCACCCAATGTTTAGAACGTGTTTTGATGTGAATAAGTACAACTTTTTTTATTTCGTTTTCTTTTTCTTAATTCTTTTTGGAAATTTATATAATTAATAAAAACAAAACAAAATGACAGATATTTTATGACAAAACATTAGCTATTAACGGATAGAATTTTGGATTTTCCTGAATTAATCTATTTTATTCAATTTTATTTATTTAACATTATTGGCTTATCTGATCGATTGTTTATCTAATCAAATAGTATGTTCAAATTTATTTTAAATTTGTTAGACAGATATGGATTTTTTTTTCTCAACTATTTTTGATACCGTAAGAATTTATCAGAACACATGTATGGTTAAATAGGTTTGAAATATTTTAATATAATTTAAAAATTAAATAATTAAAATAAAAGTTTTATTGTTACTTATATTTTTATGGATTTTTTTATTTTATGGATTAATGCTATTTATGGTTAACGACTATATTTTTTTATTGCAATATACTCTTATGTCTCTATTTTCTACCTATAAATATCATCTAGTCATAGAAGAAAATACAACAACTAAGATAACAAACATTAGAGTTCTCTCAGAAGTGTTCTTTTTTTCTTCTCTATATTATCTTTTAAAACAGTGGTGTTCATAAGGTTCAGAGATCCTTCGCTGCACACTCGATCGATCTGACGAGTTGTTGTTTCTTGGGAGAGAAACACATATGATTTGAAACACATACGATTGTGTATTTGTATTGCCATGTGTAGCGGGGGCGTTTTCTCTCTAATGATAGCGTTATGCATGCCTTAACTTGGGCTATTTATACTCCTTATCTCATTTATTTTTTATCTCTTATTTATTATTATTATAAAAATTATTGGTTCTCTGATCAATATTCTTTGATTCATATACATGTCAATATTATTATTATTCTAATTATTATAATAATTTTATTATTAATTGTTTTATTTGAGTAATTATTTTCTAACAAAATATAAGCTTTCCAAGAACGTAATATAAATAACTTACCAGTAAACTAACTGTAAGAAAAAAAATTATTATTGATTTTATTTTCATCTTTTATAGGTATTCATAGGAAAGAAAAAAAAAAACATAAAAGTCTTTTAGTTTATTGGAAAATTGGAAAGGTCAAATTATGAAGAACACTGTTAAAAAAGCATACAATTTCTCCCAATTTTCTTTTATAAAAGTTTTCTTAGAAAATACTTATAAACTTTGTTATGAATAATAATTTGTAAGATTGTTATCAATTTTTTGCAAATTATTTTGCATTATGCAGAAAATTTTGTAAGAAATATTTTAATTTTATATATTTTTAAGAAATAATTATCCAGAAAGAATTTTCTACCAATTTAAACTATTAGGAAAAATAGTAAAAAAATATTTTCTTAAAAAGTTTTATAATAAATTTAAACAAAAAGATCACATAAAATATGAAAAATTTTAGTAATGGCCAGTTAAGTGATCTAAATAGTGCAAATAATGAGAGAGTTTGGAATTACAAGTAAACATGTTGTATAAAAGGTACCTAATAAATGGTGAACTCTTTAGTATTATTACAAGATTACACAGACAGTAAACTCCTACAATTAGTATAACTATGGGTAGAAGTCTTCACAATTTTTACGCAGGGGAAGGACTTTGTGTTCTACAGATGAAGTGCAGGTTAGAACCAACACTAAGGGAGTGCTAAAAAACAAGCAAATAAGTAGATGGAAGAGAATAGATAAATAATGTGGACCCTAGTGCAAATAACATATATGCATACATTCATGGGAACAAAAGATCCTCACCCTCCCAACAGTGATGCAAGTTGAAGTCTTCTGCATAATGTTTTGGCAAGCTACCAAAGTAAATAGAGAAGTGAAGGAAAGTCGTTAAAAAGTAAATTTTAAACCTAACGCAACCGTATAAAATCGACTTGTAAGGTGAAGTTTATTCTCATTTTTATATTGTGAATTGCCTTTAGCTCTAATATGAGAGTAAACATTATGTGTACATTATAAACTAACTTTTCTATGATGAAGCCTAGCCTTGTAGTGGCGTGCTTCTCACATTTTTATCATTCCTTTAATTTCCATTTTATGCTTTCTTCTTCCTTTGTGTGTGTGTGACTTGGGTTTTACTCTTTTTATGTGTTGTCCACTCTTATTTGTGTGCCCATTCTTCTCTTCTCTAGAATCTTGGAAAGGAACCTTCACATCTAGATAGCTTGCTATCTTAATGTCTAGTGGCAATTTCCTTCGTTTTCTTAATCAATCTTCACCATATTCAATAATCTTCTAAAAGGAACAAGATAATCCGACATCATCTTGTGAGAAAAATTCTGAACCTAAAGTAGTAGACTCTAGTGCTTCATCATTAACCAAGTCAACTATAATAGTAGGTTCTTTAAGTGTATCTTTTAATTCCCTTGGTTCTTCCACTGCACTTGGTTCTTTCATTGCATTATCCTCACAATGTTTCTCTTGAAAAGGATCATATGTACTCATATTCTCATAAACATATAAAAATTTATATTCACAATGAGCAACATCATTACATTCATTAGTAGATATATCATCATGATGTGATTCTATTGTTGGTTGAATTAACATTTGAATCTTGCACTCGTTCACATCAGTGATCAATTGTTCCAACTAATTTTACAAGCTCTAGTTCATGGCATCCATCTTTTGTTTGAATTCCTTTATTTGTTGGTGAGTTTCATGAGATGCATTCATCACCTCAGCCATCATATTCATCATTTTTGCTAGAGTTGGATCCCTAGATGTTGCAACTAATTGTATTTGTTGTTATTGAGAACCATACTCATATGGTTGTTGATAATCATCTTTCAAAAAAATGATCTAAAATATAGATCATTTAGTTCACACATAGTTAACCTACTTATATCAAGCATAATAGTAGGTGTAACAATTGGTTGCTGCTGAAAACCATATGGTTGTTGTGGATAATAATCATAGTCCATTTTAAAATTACGTTGTTGATTATATTCATATGAAAAATTATTTTGCACTTTTTTTAGACAAACTATATAAAAATTATAAAGAAATAATTTTACCAAATTAAAATACCGAAAGAAAATAAAATAAATGTTAGCAAAAATAGAGAAAAATAAAATGTTAGTGATAAACAAAAATAAAATAAAATAAGAAAAATAATAAAACTTCTAATTTTGTTCCCCAACAATGATGCCAAATTTGATAGCGCCATTATTGATAATATCAAATTAATACTACTAAACTACAACAATTTCAATATTGCTAAGATAGTAGTCAACAAAATAGAAAGGGTAAAGTCAACCCTAAGTCACTTTCCAACGAACACAAAATTGATTTCTAACAAGTTAGTTCTTATGAAATCTATACACTAAAAGGGTTATTTCAAATACAATAAAAATAAAACAAGAAGTTAAAGATAAAATAAAAAGATTAAATAATAAAATAATACAATAAAGAAAGAAAGAAAATTGGAAAGCGATAAAAAGAGATTAAAACAATAATAAAGAAAATGGGTTGATTCTACCACTTTTTCATAATAGGATTCATCATTGGTTACCTAACGATTATTTTTCAATTAAATAGTGTCTCAGATTTTTAAATTAATAAAATAAAGTCTCAATTATTTTGTTGGCATTCTCAGTATTAACCAAAGTACAATCTCAATTAAAAGTGAGAACTTTTTAGATTGTTTATAGCAAATTCAACCAAAGTACAATCTCAATCAAATTCTTCTATTTCTAATCATGTTTATTCCTTTGTCTCCTAAACAAGTAAAAATCTATTATCTTTAATCAAAGTACAGTCTCAATTATTGCTTAAAACTCATTTAACCACATGGAAGTTTCTAAATAAAATCAAAGTAGTCTCAATTAAATTTAAAAATCATTAAACTATTATGTTCATTATGAAAATAGATTAAACAACGTGATGGTTAGTAACAATGTACAAAGTATTACTTTTTACTTGATTAGAAGACAGAACACATATATAACATATAAACCACAAAAGTAATAAAGGAACAAAGAAATTATTTCATTCTAACTTCAAAATCCATAATAAAATTTCAACATAATCAGCCCCAAAAGCTTAACACTCCATGGAATGTAGAAATAGCATAAAAATAGAAAACAATGGTGGAGATGACGAAATTAAGTCCCCTAAAAGGGTTCCTTAAGCTTCTATAATATATTTCCCTAAGTCTTTTTTTTTACAGAAATTGGATTGAGCTTTTGTTTTGAGCTTTTCTGTTGTTGTACTCTTCTTTCTGATAATGTAATCTCCTCCAATTATCTTCTAAATAATCCAATATCTTCAGGATATATTTTGTTGTAGTGGAGATCTAAAAAGATTTAAGAAGATCTTGCCACATTCAAAAAGATTTAGCAAATATTATCTTTTTTTATTTACTGATAAAAATTAAGATAATTATTTAAAAATATCAAATGAAATTTCTAAAGATATATTTGTCCTAAATTATCTTTTATCATAAAGATTTACATATTATCAAACCCCTTTTGTAGAAAAATTATAAAAAATCACAAGGTCCAATTTTTTGTTGCCCGTACCCTTTTCCTGGTTTAGCCAAATTTCTTCATTTTTTTCATGCCTTCTTGCATTCTTCATGTAATGCTTGGTTTGGATTCTTGTGGTTTTAATATTTGCTATTCTTGTATTTATCTTTAAGGTTTGATGAATCTTTGATAAATTTATTTTCACCCCTCAATGCCCTGAACTTAACTACAACTACATTGACACACCTTAAAATATCCAAAGAACATTTGTGAAAAAAAAAAGCTATTTTTAACATATTTTTATATCTCAAGCTCAGTAAACCCAATTATAATAAATCTTAGTTAAGATAGTCTTTTAAAGCACAAAAACAAATTAAGAGTCCAAGACTAAAGGCTAAATGAAGGCATCAATGTGCACTCATCAAAAACTCAATTTAATATGATTTTTGCAATTGTTTCATTGAAGAAATAATATTTTATAATTATAATCAATCAATAATTTGGTCTTTAGTTAGATTCATTATTTCCAAATATCCATATGACTTTATCATTTAATTCAAAAACTTTATTCTTTTGGAATGCAATTGTCACAAGATAATTATTTAACCTTGTGGCTCATTTAATTAATTCTCAATTTCAAATGACTAGATAAAAATATTAATTCAAATGATCAATCAAATATTAAAGAAAAGAAAAATCTTAACCAAATGACACAACTCATTCTAAATTGTCTATTTCATGTGCCAAACATCCATCTTATATAAACACTTATGAAACTTAAATATCAAAGATTAAACATATGAGAACACTTGTCTAGAATATATATTTTCATATGCAAAACACGGTAATCATGCACTTCAGGTATATATTTCAATTAGAGATTCCACTTTACTTGTATAATGTTGTTTCTCATTTAACTAGAGACTTCCTCGTTTGGTAGTATAATCATTTTGTTATCATGAAAACTCTTTTAGCTTGAGGGGCTCGTCTACTTCAACAAAAATCCAATACAACTAGAATAAACAAAAAATAATATCTATAAAACAATTATGGTGAGCAAATGTTAAATGAGTTAAAAATAAAAAATTAAAGAAAATATGTACATTGAAACCAATTTATTACTATTGAAAGGAAATGAGATAATAATTGAAAATAAACACTTAGAAAGTGTAGTCACTGTACAATAAATCTATAAATGTGTGTATAAATATGTGTCGTTAATCTTTAAACACGGGGTCATAAAGATTTCATCCCTAAAAGAAGACTGGGAAGAATAAAAGTTCAATATGTAGTTAAGAAACAAAGCAATCTACATAAGCATAAATTATAGGAATATCAATATGAACAGGAACTTCACGTGCTTTATGAATGTCATCAAGAATCGTGTCATATGAACAAAAGTTTGGATATGCAAGTGAAATAAGAATTGGAAATATAACATAATTTATATCAACACATATATCACACATGCTAGAATCACAAGTACAACCTGTATAAGTTTTTGAAATTTGTGATAAATCAAAATGTAATAATGGTACTATTTTTTTTTTTGTTACATGTTATTCAATGTGGTAACAATTTCATCAATCTGATTTTTAATCTCCAATGGTACTATTTTTCTTTTTGGAATTGCTTCATCAAGTGCTTTAGAGATGGTTCAAAATTGGTTTGCACAGGTGGCTGCTTAAAGTATGAGTTACAAGCTTGCAATGATTGGTGCAATGACTGGTCATAGTGAAGATTGTCCACAATATGAATCACAAAGCTCCTTGTAATATGGTTGTTGATGAGTGCGTATTTTTGCCCTTATTCAGTGTTTAATTCTGGGTATTTAATTGAATTTGTATGCTTAAAGAGTGATTTAATTGACAGTTCTGATAATTATGCTATTTGAGCTTATGTGATAAAAATGTCTTAAAAAGTGATTTTTGGATGCATAAATTATTTTTGGATATTTTAACGTTTGTTGATGCAGCTGAAGTTAAGATTAAGCTCATTCAAGGTGGGAAAACAAATTGATTGAAGTTACAGAACAACTTTAAATAAGGCTGAATTTAGCACGTTCTGGAAAAATCACTTCTGCACCCCAGTTTTTACTTATACACTCCCTTCTTTCTAAATGGGTCTCACTAAAAACCTATTATGCACCTCCTAATATGTATATTTACACCCTTCCTACCACTTAAACCCAACTCACTCAGATCATTCCATGTGACAATCCCCAACTTTTAAATCTGTCTAATTAAAACATTCCACGTGGCATTAATCCTTACACATGCATGTGAACAATAAGGGCGTGCCACGTCATCATCTTCAACCCTAGCTTCTTCTCTTGGAAACCCTAGCAGCCTTCATCAGGTCAGCTGCGGCAGCCGCCACTCTCGCCGTCAATCGCCGGCACCGCAACTCCACCATCTTCAACCTTCTGCACCATCGCGCAAATGTAGCGAGCTCCAGGCACCTGGACCAGCACCGTGCCTGCACCTGCGAGACCCGTCCACTGTCGCAAGCCTCCATCATCTATGCACCTCACCATCACCATTTTTCCATCTGCGCCGCCACCGCACAACCAAGGCGATGCACCTGCAGCGGAAATGTGAGAGCAACAGCCATGGAAACTGCAACACGAAGTCAATCCACGGGTGGGACGAACCAGATTCACATAGATCTGCAGCAAAACCTCACAGTCAGCCATCGCACCAGCCATTGAAACATCCATCCTCCATCAGTACACTTGCTGGAAAACGTGAAATAGTAGCGAAAACCTCAACCTACACGAAGCGCGACCACTGTGAGCCTCCACGCTTGGGCCAGAAACAAATCTGCACCACAACACCGTGAGCACACCTTCGTCGGAGCAGCGTCGCACACCACCATAGCCATCGCGTTCGGAACAGCAATGCGTCGGAGTCCACCATGGCAGCAATCGTCAAAGAGGCCAAATGCGCAGCCTCACTCATTCCTCCATGGCGGAAACCCTAATCTGGAGAGACAAAGTGCACTCTGCCACGGGGTCAATCTGCTATTGCACAGTCAAACAGGTCAACAGGTCAATTGGTAAAAGCAGCACTCAACTCTGGTCAAAGACTGGTCAAAGGCGAGGGGTTTAATTGCAAATATTGATATTTTTTGATGTCTCTGCAAAATTGGACTATAGGATTGAAAATGGGTTATTTAGAAAATTAATACAAATATTATTTGGTGATAATTTATTAGATATCTTTAAATAATTTATTTATTTAATTACATCATAAATTATTAACCAACTATGTTTGTTAAATATTTTTAAAACTAATTATTTCTCCAAATATTTTTAAAATCACTATAAAGATAAATAATATTTATCTTTATTTTAAAATATATTTGAGAGGTTTTAACAACCGAAAAGCCCATTCCAAGTCCTATATAAAGAGACCAAGGGAAAGCAGAAGAAAAAACAAGCTCGGGATTTTGAAGTTCTAAATTTCTCTCTCTCTCCGTTCTTCTATTTTTATTTTGCATTCATGGAGTTCTAAATTTCTTGGGTTGATTCCATTGTAAATTCTTAATTGGATTCTGAGGTTAGATCAATTAATTTCTTTGTTCTTTCTATTATTGTTGAGGTTTTAATTCATCTATGTCTTTTATCTTTGAATCACGTAGAAAGTAATGATTTCAAATCTATATGCATGTTGATCGTATGAGTTCAAGGGTTTTTAAATCTAATTGAGACTTTACTTTGATTTTGTTTAGAAACTTTCATGTGATTAAATGAGTTTTTATCAATAATTGAGACTTTACTTTGGTTAAAGGTATTTACTCTAACGAAAATTAATCGGGACTTTACTTTGATTAATTAAGCTTTTTATTTGGTGAGGAGATTAAAGAATAGATATGATTAGGCATAGTAAAATTTGATTGAGACTGTACTTTGATTGAATTTACTGTGGATAATCTAAAACTTCTCACTTTTAATTGAGATTGTACTTTGGTTAAAAGTGAGAATGCCAACAAATTAATTGAGACTTTACATTGATTAATTTGTAAATATGCGACAATAATTAATTGAGCAATAATCTTTAGATAACCGATGATGAATCTATTTTGAAAAAGCAATGGAATCAATCTATTTTCTTTACTATTGTTTCTATCTTATTTTATCATTTTATCTTAATCCTCCCACATTTTTATTATTTTATTTGACTAACCGTTTTGTATAGATTTTATAACAACTAACTTGTTAAAAATCAATTCTGTGTTCGTTGGGAGACGACTTTGGGTTACTTTATCCTTTCTATTTTGTTGACTACTATCTTAGCAATACTGACATTGCTATAAAATGTATATATAAAATGTATTTAAAAATTCTCTATGAGAAAAACATAAAAAAACTTTTGAAAGATAAATAATACTTCATCAATTAGGAGGATGCATAGAATACAAAATTATATACCTAATTGATGAGATGCCAAAGATATATTGTCTACCTTTTGTCTTAGACCAGAGATCATCACAGACAACATCATGTACTTTCTCTTCATTAGAGTTGTAAAAATGGGCTACCCAACCCGGCCCACCTCAGGTTGGTGGGTTAAATGAGTTGGCTCAGTAGCTCACTTAATTAAAAAAATAATAATTTTTTTCTTAGTCCCAAAAAACTAAATTATAATTGTGATTAAAATCTAAATAAACTTCAATACAATCCAAATACAATCAAAAATAATGTTCAACCTTAAATACAAACCAAAATTACAAAAATTTTAGGTTTGCATTTGCCAACCCAATATTTTGGCTAAAAAAAAAAATAGTCCAACCCAACCCAAATTCAAAAGAATTGTGTGACCCTTTATTTGTGGGTGGGTTGGTGACCCACTTTGACAACTCCACTCTTCATGCACAATCCAAGAGATAAGTTGTAAATAAATAATATAATAGGCCAACAACTGTCGTTGGTATTTAAACTACCAAAAGGATTCATGATTAATGCTTTTCCATTGCATAAAATTAGTCGGATTACGAAGTAGTCCATCACATCATCTCTATGCATGTCATCAAAGGTTTTTAGCTTCTTTTGGGTTCACAAACAAACACTTAAGTCTGGGTATGATCGGAAGGTACCAAACAACTTTAACAGGGGTCCATCCTTTTCTATCTCTTGACTACTCTCTTCACTATTGTTTTTCTACTTGTAACTTCATAACCTATACTTGAGACATTTTTTCAACCCTTTAAACTCTTTCTTGTATAATATGCAATCGTTGAATATGCATGTATCTTTTATATTCCATTTCCATTGGACAAAGAATTTTCTTAGCCTCATAATGACTAGGTAGTGTATTTCCATCAGAAAGCATGTCCTTTAATCGATTCACTCATTCGTCAATGGGCCAGGTAGGGTACGAGTAATAATTCTCATGTACCCAACCCCTTGGATAAATATTCATCCCGTGCCGGTCCTCATATCGGTGCGGGTATCCGTTATGCCGGTAACCACATATTTCATTAATATACATGGATATCTACGAGTACCCATGGGTATTTAAAAAAAACAAATTAAAATATTTAATAAAATATTTTAACTATAAATTGAAATAAAATAAAATATATAACATTCATAAATTTCAAACAAAATCCATATAACCCATTTAAGCATGATTGAATGACAGTTTACAAAGAAATGAAGATTTTGTAAAACCAGTTGGTAAAAAATAACCCATTCAGAATCAATGTGTTAATGTTTTAAGCATTTTTTTGAATTTAAATTAGAGTATAGCGGATATGGGTATCCACGAGTATGGATACTGTGATACTATACTTGCCCCGTTAGTATGAGGGTTTAAAAAATACTCGTATCTATTTTATTTTCAAAAGTATTTGATAGTGGATCTATTTTAATAACAAACATTTGATATTAATGAAAAAAATAATAATGGATTAAAAATGCGACAAATTAGCTTCCATAAAAAAGTGAAGGCAAAAAATGGGACGCTGTAGGAGACGGTCTAGTCCATCCTTATATAAAGACAAGATAGTCATATATTTTAAAGTGGGTTAAGCCCACTCTAATGTCTAGTTAATAATTTTTAAAATAAAATATAACTTACATCATCATTTAATAGAAATAAAATAGTAGAGAATGACTAAATAATCTGACAATAACATGGATTTAACTAACACATAAATAAAAATGACTTAAAATTTTTTATTAAGTCTATTGTTAGCCACGTAGGGCTCATGCAACAAAATTAGAGCAGGCTCAGACAGTAAAATTTAATCGACGTTTTAATAACTTATTTTTTATAAAAATTAAATATTTTGGTTTGTGTAACCAACGATATTAAATAATAATTTTAAAAATTATTAATAGGTGTCCTGTAATGCATAAACTGAAACTTGAATTTAATAAACATTAATTTTGCATTAAAATTAATTTTGTGTGTGGTTGTAACTAACCTACAAAATAGTAAATTTAAAATTATTCAGGTCGAGTGTGATAGACATCTCCACTTTATAAAACAGAATGTAAACAATACGAATAAATTTCCCTTTATTTTTAATTTCCCTCTTTTTAAAAAATACATTAATCAATAATAATTTTAAAAACTTCTGATAGGTAATAAGTGACGCACAAACCGTGGCTTTCGTTTTATTAAAAAAATTAAGTTAAATGAATAAATAGAGTAAAAGAGTAAAGTTGCTTGTTTTATTTTAACCTTGTCTCTTCGTTTTACACCACCGTCTAAACTCGTGCGCTCCATTATATTCTTAGAGCTAGCCCTTGTTTTGTCCCTTTTTTAAATTCATCCATTCTCCATTTTGAACCCCGCTTTCATCCTCCCTCTCAATACTCACTTCCATCTTCCATTTTACAAATTATGGTTTTTATCCTTTATGTTGCCTTCATTTTGGGAAGTCATGCTTCCATCCTCCGTGTCCACTTCCTCCATGTCCACTGCTGTTGCTGCTAAGGTATGATGTCCCAATAGTGCAAATGGGGTAAGCGTTTCTACTATAACCTATTGCCATTGTTTTTGAAGTCTTTAGTGTTTGAGAATCCTATTATGCATTGAAGGTTTGTGTTTGGGTTATTGTGGATAAAATGAGTTTGTGTTATAGTTCTTGACCAATGTGGCTGGAAGTAAAGTAATATATCTAAAAATTATGCCCTTAATATCAATTGAAATTATTATTCATTTGTTATGATTTATGAGTTTTCACACATATCTATTGCACTCATGATGAAGACCCTCTAAGTCCACATCATGCTCAAGGCCCAATCCATGACCCATATGTATCTCAAGTCCAAAGCCCACCAAGAGACCCAATAACAAGGAGCATTCTAAAGAAGATCCAAATGAGCTTTCCTAAAAATGGCCACACTTCTCATGGGCTTTAATTACTCTTTTCATGGGACAATGAAGATGTCAAGATATGAAGAGATTGCATGATTAAACATCAGAGTAGCCTTTAAAATTGGGTCATTGTTTAGGCCTTGCTTTCATAAATAGTAGGCTAAATAAACTTGTCCATTGGATTTTAATTGGGCTAATCCAAGCCCAATAGGAGGCATAGGTCGAGACACTCCATTCACCATAAGGGAGGTGCGGCTTTGGCTTGCCAAGGAGTGCCATGACACTTCTCACGCATCCAAGGGCCAAGAAGGAGAATTCTTCTCCAACATTGCATTACATTTCAAACACAATTTCATGTGCATGTGCATTAGTGACCTTATCTTCTATAAAAGAGATTCAGTCCTATTGCACTTTGTAGAGTTGACTTTTAAAATTTCTAATAGAATGCTTATGTTGAGATCATCCACTCTTCTATTATTTTGAGAGCACCTCAGCTAGAGGTTTCCAACATTTCCTCTAGCCACCTTCCTTTAGTCTAGTTTCTAATCTAGTTCTCCTTTCACCACTCCAAATTCCATTGCTACAAGAGCCTTAAACACTTGTCTTCATTCCATTTCCACTACCTATGAAGCTTCTGTAAGACCCGTAGAATTTAATTAATTAAATAAATAATTAATTAATAAATGCAGGTGGGAAAAATAAATGATAATATTAAATTATGATGAGTATGACGTTGAAAAGTACTAGCTCAAGTGGTTGAGAGTACTTTGATTTTGTGAAAGGTCTTGGGTTCGAGTCTTATGTATGCCATTTTGTGTTCTTATTCGTTATTTTTTTTAATATATGATAATCATGTTGTAAAATAATAGGTGAATTGGATGATGATTGTTAGCATGAAATATGAATTGGCATGGTGGTTTGATAGTAATTTGGCAATTGCATGGTTATGGGTTCAAGTCTTGGGAAACTCAAATTAAACTTTATTTTTCTTTTGCTAATGTTAACTTTGGATGGAAGTGGAATGGGTAAAGGAAACCTAACTAGAATCAGCAGCCAAGGGTGGCTGTAACCACAATTCATAATGAGAAATGAATGGCCATTAAAAGATAATAAGATGCATTTTCGTTTTTTATTTTTGGGTTAGCCTAAAGCACTAGTTTAAAAGGCAAAAGTGAAGGTTTAGGCAAGGTTTTGCAAAGCTGAACATAGGCCTGGAAAACAGAGATTAAAAGTGAGTGTGAGAGGACTGGTGTGAGGGAATTTTGAAGCTGGGTTGAGGAGAATCAAGAGCGGCCATTGGTGACCAAAGGAGGAGCTTGAGAATCTCAAGTGTAACAAAGGAAATTAGGTTAGGGGAGCTTCCCACGTTAAATTTGTTGTTTGGTATGAGTTATATGAAAATCATATGTAAACTAGGCATGATTCTGTACCTGTTCATGATTCTGCTAAATTCTGGAAATTTTCCAGAAACCGCCTGGCGAGCTATGCATAGCCGCCAGGCGGCTCATCCATTTTTGCGTGTTCTATTGTGTTTCTGGGTGTAGAGCCTGGCGGTGAATCCTTGTACCGCCAGGCGACTCAAGGTTTGGGGATGTTCTGGGTTTTTCTGTATGAAACGCCTGGCGAATTTGGCTGGGATTGCCAAGCGACGCAGGTTTGTGACCCGATTGGTGTTGTTCGCGTGTTTTGACATGGATTGCTTGGAGGAAAAGCGAGGAGTGGGTCTTAGGGGATAATCGAGAGTAGTAAATCTTTGATTTCGAGCGTAAGTGACAGAGGAATTCGATGGAATAGTGAATATGAACCGTAGGGTTGGCAAGGTGATGTTTGAACGAATTTTGGGTAATGGGTGTTAATTACACTAGAATTGTATTAGACATGGTCGAAGCTAAGAATTGGTAACCTTGCTAGCATGTATACGATCGGAAAGATGAACCTAGGCATAGAACAGTATGGAGGAGTGTCCAAGGTGGGCTGTACAGCGTTGGAAGTTCTGGAGTTTTCCAAGAATTCTAAGTACCGCCTGGCGGTAATGGTTTAGCCGCCAAGCGCAAGCGCAGAGAAGGGAAATTTCGTGGCTGTGATGTGTACTGGAGGGGTTTTGCAGGGTCGTGATTTTGGGGAGGACTGGATTCGTGAAGAGAACAGAGTTGGGTGCAGTAATGGGTTATGAGAATTTGGTGATGATATGTGGAAGTTGGAGTATGGACTTTGAGTAGTTGAAGTAGAGAGGACATATGTCACAGGTACAGTAAGGACAACAGCTAGAGTGGTAGTGGGGTGATGTACAACTCGTGTGGAGACTGTTATGGTGATAGGAACAACGCAGAATAGTATGGTTGATTGAGAGGAGCCAAAGTAGATAGATTGTAATATATTAGTACTAAACAAAGATTGGTAAACAAAGGAAAATCTTATATAAGCTTAGCTATATGACGGGATGATGTAATTAGAGCAGGTGCGTGAGACTATCAATGGTTTAGTGGATTAGTAAGATTGTATGTAAGACATTATATTTAGTTACATTTGCGGCTTGGAGATCTTATGTGGTAATGAGACTTGTGGTATTAGTTAACTTGCTTGTAAGTAAAGTTGACTAGTTGGGAAGGTTCACTATTAGTTATACTAACTTAGAGTGCAAATTGTCACAGAGCCAAACCAGAAAAAGGGAAGAAAAATCAGTTAAGAGAGATTACTGATATGTCGCCCGACGGTGAGTTGGAGACCGCCAGGCGAGAGTGACCAAACAGGGGGCACCTGATACGCGGGCGCCTGGCGATGAGGGACTTTCCGCCAGGCGATACTTGCGGCGGAATAAATTTTGAGGCGTTGTGCGCCTGGCGGTACGCGACACCCGCCAGGCGATCTGGGAGCTGGCAGCGCCTGGCGGACGTGTCCCCCGCCAGGCGATTGGTACTGGTGCAGCTTGGAATTTTGATTGAGAAATTGTGATCTACAAGGCGTCTAGCGGTGCCTTAAAGGTGGGTTTGCTGGTATCCCTTAAGTTGTGGCTCGGGATAGGGGTTAAGAACATGGTATTCCTTGAGTTGTGGCTCGGAATAACATGTCTTGAGTTGTGGCTCAGGATGGCGGATGAACACGAGGAACCCTTGAGTTGTGGCTCGGGTTGGCAAGTGTTGCCGGTGTGAGTGTACTGGTTGTGGCCAGTACGGATGGGTGCAGATAGATTACCCTCCTCAGTTGTTGGCTAACGAGTTTGGTAGTCTTGGGACGATACAGACTATGTTCGTATATGGGAACTCTACCTGGCATTACGGTGTATGATCCGTAGCATTGTTTCCCGCACGTGCTCTATCGGTTGTGGCCGATAGGTATGGCAGCAAGCCACCTAGAAGTAATCATTAGACGATGTAGAACACGTATAATCTGAGTGGGGGTCAGATGGTAGGAATTAAAGTATAGAACAATGAGGGATGTGGAGTTATGTATAGTGATATGTGTGCATGTAGATATACATCTGTAACGTCTTATATGTTTTATCTGTTAAGCTCACCCTATCTACGTGTGTTTGGCGATGATCGTGTACGCGGTACACGGGAGTAGATGTTGTTGATGCAGGTGACTGAGGTGGAGCTTAGTCTCGGAGAGGGGATAGACTTGGAAAATTCTTATGTTTTCTTTTATTTGCTTTTGGAATCAGTTGTAAACCCTGATGGGTGATTTCATAACATTGTATTTTGGTTTTTATAACGAATGGTTATGAACATTATTTGCTCATTTAATAAATTTTGAATTTTCCCGCGTTTTGGGAAAATGAGGTATTATTAATTGCGCTGTTATTTATTTACTTCTTTTATTTTTATTTATAAATCCGTAATATCCTGACGGGATGTTACAGCTTCTACTAGCCACCACATGTTGGAGCTACATTAACATATTATATCCTATATTGTAGTTTTGTTGTTTAGAAACCTTTCTATAGTCATTTATGTATCTCTTGTATGCTTATGGTGTGTCAGGCACATTGTATTTTAGAGTATTTGAAGGAGCAAGATTCTCTGCTAAGGTTAGACATGTGTACTGTGTACTAAAAGAGGTTACTATAAGAAGCCCTTTGCTTTTATTCTTTTATTCTATGATGTCTTTTGAAACTTTTCTAGTTAAGTTCACAAAATATGTAAATAACATTACTAGAATTGTGTGTAATTCCCAAGTCAGATTTTGTTAATGCCTAAGCTAAGTTGCAAT
>Ga0214542_1007499_pt1 | contig 18954 bp, 11 predicted proteins | sample CNSS1metaG_FD_160096 | JGI IMG/M metagenome (GOLD analysis project Ga0214542, IMG submission 160096) | Root nodule microbial communities from cowpea collected in UCLA plant growth center, Los Angeles, California, USA - CNSS1 | ecosystem: Host-associated > Plants > Roots > Nodule | place: USA...
TATATATATATATATACCTTCAATGCATCACCAACAATAACCACAAAGCAATTCTGGGGTATCTCTATGTCAACCCATTCCCCTGTTTTGGAAAGCACCTGCAAACCCTGAACTTCATTTTGGCACAAAACGGTTAAGGTGTCTTTGTCAGTGTGACCACCATCGTGAGAGGTACCCTTGTTTGCACCACTCTTGTACATGTTCAATCGTATCTGGCTACAACTCTTCATGCTTTCAACATCTGAAATGTAATGCTCGGGAAGCCCATAAGCCTCCACAATCATTTTCAACACCACTAAGCTTATCTCTGTCATCTTTAAGCTCATACCCTTCAACATCTCACTGCATGCAATCAAAATAATAATTTAACAAGGCCTTAAGTTATAATTTAGCATAATATTGGGAAGGAATTGAATGAATAATACCAAAAATGTGGGTTTCCTTGAGGCCACATGCGGTTGGTGAAGGTCTCCAGAGATGTTGAGAGAAGAACATCATCGACTGCAAAGCATTCATAGCTAGTTTTCACTAATTTATGCGAGTTAAAGCTACTGAAAGGTTTTGGACTTGTGTGTTGTTGCTTTGTTTTCTGAGGCAAATCAAACAATGTTTTCATATTCTTAAACAGCTCTTCAGTGGAGACCTCATCACACCTCAAGAGGAAGCAACCATAACTCTCACATGCTTCTCTCACTTTCATGCTCATCTCCTTCCACTCCTCACTCCCTTCCTCTACTGTTTTTCCACCCTTCCAAAAATCAAAACATGATATCATCATTTTTTTCACTCTCACTTCTTATATCTCATTCTTCTTCCACAACTCCCCCTTTATATACACATCATTTTTTGTTCATTCCAGATGAACACACACACCAATAGCCTGACATGCAGCATTTTCATAACTTTTCTGTCATTTTCTGCAACATAACTTAAATAAACAAATTCAATTAAAACATTTTTCAATTTCATAACTATTAATTAATAAAATCGCGATAACAGGTTTTAATTTTAATGAGCTCCATTTTTTTACATATATAGATACGATTACAGAGATGGACCAATAGCATAACATGCACCATATAATAGTAATATATGATGCAATCCATACTTCAACTTGGGTCACATATCCGTGTCCGACACGTATCCATACTTCAACTTGGGTCACATATCCGTGTCCGACACGTATCCGTATCCGATACTTTAGGATACTTTAACGATAATGAAGTTTCTACTTTATAAAATCATAGTAAACTACAAGAAAATATTTAAATAATGACGAATTTTTGTGACAACAAATAATTAGTCACTATATAGTGACCAATTTGGGTACCAATTTAAAAACTAAAAATGATTGAAAACTAAAAAAGTTCTAAAAATTATAATTGGTCTCTAAATTGATAAGTAAAATAGTCTTTATTATGAATTGTTTCTAAATTGTTCACTAACATTAACTATGAAGGTTTTGACTATCAAAATAATTGATTTCTAAATTGGTTACTAGCATTAGTTGCCAAGATTTTGACTACCATAATAATTGGTCTCTAATTAAAAAATTGGTCTCTAACATATTTTTTGTTACTAAAATTGGTCATTATTTAAGAATTTTCTTGTAGTAGTATTTTTATGATGACAATAATTTATATTTTTTATGTTGACAACTTTAGTAATATAGTTTTAATTTGGATTCATATACTAATAATCATATATTTATTATGTTTTTAAGAATTATTGTACATTTTTTCAATATTCATATAGTGTGTATCTATTACGTGTCGTATCCGATATACATATCGTATCTATGCATCACAGACAGTAATTAACACATCCTTAAATTTCCACTCTTGATTTTAATATTTTTAAACCATCATAACATTTTTTAAATTATTCTGTTACGCATTATTATTATTATTATGGCGATTGTGTGTACACATTTTTTATATATGAATAATAATATGTTAGTATGCGATAATAGTGTAATATTATTAAGTTAATATATAAAATAAATTTATATTTATTAAAAATAAAGTGAAATGAATAGAGAAATTAATTGTTGATGAATAAAAAAAAGATAAAAATTTTTACAAAATTAGGTAAAAATAACTGTTAATTTTAAAATATTTAATAAATAATTATATTGTAAAAGGTAGAATTGACATTATGAAATGTGAATCCAAAAGAGGAAATTCTCTTTATATATTGTTGTAGATTATGAGTAATTAATAAAACTATAAAAACTATTAAAAAACAATCAATAATAATAATAATCACATTCTTAATAATATGTTAACACAACCTTAAATTTCACTTTAATATTTTAGAACCATCATAACATTTTTAAAATTATTCTGTTACACAATATTATTATTATTACTATTATTATTAAACATTATGAATAATTAATAAAACTAATAAAACTATTAAAAAACAATCAATAATAATCACATTCTTAATAATTGAAGAATTAAAACTATTAAAAAAAATCAATAATAATAATCATTACTATTATTAAACATTATGAATAATTAATAACAATAACAAGCAAATAATAATAATAATAATAAGACTTAAATATACATTTGCACCTTATTTTATTTGTTTTTATTTAATTTGGTCTTCATTTTCGTTTTGTGTTCAATTAGGTCCTAATTTTTGTCAAATTTCTGTCAATTTGGTTCTTCTGACTAACAGTGTTTAACTAGTTAACATTTTTAAACAGTACAGGTGTAAGCTCCTGGTTTTTTTATTTTTTTTATTTTTTTTATTTTTTTTAATTTTAAAAAAATTGTCCACATGTCAAGTCACAATTGTGTCATGTGTCAATGTTAGTGCCACATGTCAGTTTGTGATTGTATTAATTTTTTTTGTTCAATTTAGTCTCGATATTCATTATTTTTGTTTAGTTAAAAAACAAAACAACCAGGAGCTGACACGTGACATGTACATGTAAAAAACGTTAACTACATAAACACCGTTAGTGAAAAGGACCAAAATGACCAAAATTTGACGAAAATAAGGAACTAATTGAATACAAAACGAGAATAATGACCAAATGTATATTTAAGCCTAATAATAATAATTGTAAAACTAATAAAAATAATAATAGTAATAATAATAATTATAATAAAATATTATATATGGAAAAACCTCATAAAAAATAATATAATATAATGTTATACTAAAATTAAAAAAAAAGAGTCTTATAATAAAATAAAAAAAGTAAACAGATAAATCAAATAAATAATATAATATAATATTAGATGAGACAATAAGAAGAAAGTAAGAATTCATAAGAAATTTATTAAAATTTTCATCATTACTAACAAGGAGGATGATTGAGGGTAAATCAATTAGATATCTTATGTTCTTGTGTTGGGTTAAATATTCTTTCATATGTTTTGGTTATGTATGGGTTATGGTTATAGTTATTGAGAGATTGTGGTTCAATATGGTTATATGACATTGGTCTTACACATATAAGACATTTGATACCACTTTTACCAAAAAATCTTAAGACAATAGTGTTATGAGCCTTTATTCTTATATATTATCTATTCTATCCAATGTAGGAACTTTTGACTCACATTTAAACTATTCCCAACGTCTAATAAACTAAAATTTATTAGTTTCTAGATAGTCTCTTGGGAATATTTTCCTGAATTTAGTTTATTTATAAATAAAAGGAATAAATTACAAAAAATTGTTCTATTATTATAAATATTATTTAATTAATAAAATTGATTTAAGTAGATAAATTAAATTAAAATATGTAAAATATAATAACAATTTTATTTAAATTTAATGTGAAAACGTAGTTTTGAATTGTTAGATTCAAAAATTGTAAAAGATATGTTTGAAATAAATCACATAGAACTGACAATCGTAGTATGAGCAATGGATAGTTTTATGGATTGAATAATAAAAACCAACTTTTTCTATATGCTTACTTTGTCATAATGGAGTAACAAATACCTACATTCACATAGAAGTTGATATTGAAGTACACATAAGTAGTTTCAAATATCAAATGTTTATGTAAATTAAGGTAGATATGAAGAAGAATTTTACAATATCTCAAAACTTGATATTCATATTAGAATGCTTTTATTAAGAAGGAAGTTAATTTATTTGTTGTTTCAGAATGGTGTTCATTGACATGTGAACATTCATCAATGTCGTTCCTCATTCACTAAGCAACTCAAAACATAACTTTGATAAACATACCATATAATTGAAATAAAATTTAAAATAACAAGAAGGTCTATACTTTAAATGTATAGTTAAATGTTGTAAATGTTTTTTTTAAGAGTTTAGAAGATTTTTTGTACACAACATGTCTAGTTGTGGTATTGATATTTTTATCTTTGTCCCGAATCAAGATTTTCAATCATTCTTGAGGTTTGACAGTAGAAACAAATACATAGAATTGACCGGTGTGAATATTGGATGCGGGAGATCAAGTCTAATCCTCGTAAAAGAGATTATTCTTGACTCTTATTAATTACCATTGCAAAATAGATTAATATTAGAAATTGTGTCTTTGAACTGGATTGACTAGACTGACATGTCATAATATATAACCGCCACGTGTAATTTTAATTTTCTTTTCTTTCCTTTTATTTTTTTTTATATTTTTTGATTTTAGTTTTAGACCACATATTTCATGCATAACTAAAATATAAAGATAAATTTTATATGAACTTTTAGAAAGATAGACAAACTTCAATTTTGCATATAAATACAGAAACTAAAAGCATAGGTAAAAAAAAATAGTTGTTTGAAGTAATTATTTGATATTATATAAGTATTAAATGATAATACTTATATAAATTAATATTGAGATGAAAAAATAATTTATTTTATTTTTAACATTTTTCCAACTTAATTTATATGTTTGAAATTTTAACGTTTTTCTAAAGTTAATATAAGTTAGTTAAATTAAGTATTTATTGAATTGTTAAGTATTTTCTAAATTTTAAAAATATTAAGCTTATTATAGATTAATATCTTATTATGTATAATTAATGTATTACAAAAATTGTGATAAATTTACTAAAATTCATTTGGTGAATACATATAATTAGAGTTGTCAAAATGGATTGCAACCCGTGAGCCAACCTGGCAACCCGGCTCATCCGGGTTGAACCCGTGATGAGCCGAGTTTGCTCACCAACCTGCAAATAAAGGGTCACACAAGTGTTTTTTATTAAGTTGGACTTTTTATTTAGGTCATGTTAGGTTATTTTTTTTAGTCAACACATAGATAATTTGTATTTTTGTGATTTTGATTTGTATTTGGATTGTATTAAAGTTTATTTAGATTTTAATTAGAATTATAATTTAGTTTTGACTGAAAAAAATGTATTTTTTTTTAATTAAGCGAGTATGAGTTGTGTTGACTCACTAAGTAGTGATCAATCCGTGATGGGTCGAGTTATCCGTTTTGATAGCTCTATATATAATATAAAAATAATTTTTAAAATAATTTAATCTACAGTGAATATATAAATAACTTTTAAATTTATTAAATTGACTAAGTGAATATATATCACTCGAATACACATAATCTACACTTAGTAAATATATAAATAATTTTTAAAATAATTTAATCTATACTTAATGAATATATAAATTATTTTTATAATATATTAACTGTATATAATAATATATAAATTTATAATAAGTTTTAATTTTTTAAAATTTAGAAAATACTTAATATTTTAATAAATACTTGATTAAACCAATATTAATTAACATAAGTAATATCATTAATATTTATATAACATAATAATCAATTAATTAATTTAAAATATCTTTTATGTTAAGTATATTTTTAGTTTATGTTTTACATGCGAAATTAAAATTCCTTTCTTTTTATCAAAATTTATATAAAATTTCTCTTTATACTTTCTTTCTGGTGTACATGGAATACAACTTTTAGAACTAAAAAAAAATAGAAAGAGAAAAAAAATAAAATAAAAAATTATTTTTTTAAAATTACAAGTGAGTTTTGACATATCAGTTCGATCACCTCAAAATTAATGTCAGCTGCTTTATTGGACAAATTCCATAAATTACCAAATTATAAGAATAAAATTTAAATGAAATTTAAGGTAGAGAAGAATTTCAATTTCGCAAAAGACAAGTTTGATATGAACATGTAAAGAACTAAAAATATACCGTAAATGTCCATTTGATATTTTCAATTACTTATTATTTATCACATCATATTATTTGATATTCATATTTTATTTCTCTATCTATTTATAAATGAGATTGTAATCACCTATTTGTCATCTTTTTATTATATAAAGCACACGTCATACTTGCTCGGTTCTTCTGCCTTTGGTCCACAGAAACTAAATGAGAGTTCATTATTAAAATTCTACTTTCTAAATTTTGTCTAGACCTTTTTAGTAAAGTTGTCAAAATGGATTGGAATTGGCGAGTCAACTCGACCTACCATAAGTTTGGACTAGGTTGAGTTGAAATTTTTTTAAAAATTTTAATACAGGTTAATTTTTTATCTGGCTCACCTAGAACCTGGTTCACCCGAATTGAACTCGTAGTGAGTCGGGTTGGTAATAAAGGGTCATGCAAGTATTTTTTATTAAGTTGGACTTTGTATTTTGGTCATGTTAGGTTATTTTTTTTAGCCAACACATAAATAATTTGAAATTTTTTTGATTTTAGTTTGTATTTGGATTATATTGAAGTTTATTTATATTTTAATTATAATTATAATTTAGTTTTGACCAAAAACATAAAAAAATATATTTTTTTTAATTAAGTGAGCCTGTGAGCCAACCCGTGGTGGGCCAGATTGGATTCAAATTTTTTTGGCTTACTAATAAATAAGTCGAATTAGGTTAGTTCACTAAATAATCAATCTGAGTGGTCCAATTGGACCAAGCCAAATTACACATTTTGGCAACTCTACTTTTAAGAAATGTTGCTCAGCTTCTGCATTGCTGTAAAAGTGAAACCTTTTGCAGAATGGCTTTCTACACCCTAAAGAAAATTCAATAACATTCCAAAATATATTTTGATATTGATTTTTTAGTATATATAAAGAAATGTCCCTTGTTAGAGAGACTTCCTGCAGCAATATGTGTTTGGTAGAGTGTTTTCTAATTTTTTTTTATTAAATATATTTTTAGTCTTTTAATGAAAATAAATAAATAAAAACTTTTCCCGAGTCAACTAAAAATGATGTGTGTGTAAGAATTAATTTCTTGTGATATCTCTCACTTTTTTTCATTCCTATGTATTCCCTTTCCTCCATTTGTATACCAGTGTTTCATTAAAATTACAAATATCAAAATAAATAAAAAAAATTACAATAAAAGTATCAAGTTTATAACTTTTTTTTATAACTAGATTTAGCACACAAAAATAAGAATTAAAACAATTAAGAAGGAACAATAATAAATGAGACAGTAAAATCTTCCGGATCAGTTTAGCTTAACACAAGATTGGAATAAATTTACATCTCATTGCTCTCTAAAAAAACAAAAAAGACAGATAAATGGCGTGAATATTGAATATCAACTTCATAAGTGTACAACTTTGGGCGTTGAATGAGGTTGACAAATGTAAAACACTGAAATTGGTGTCTAAAAACACTGCAAATTCTAATTTTGTTATGCTTCCAGTATAAAGAATTGAAGAAGAAAAACATTTAGTTATATATAACAAGTGAAACTGATTAGATAACATAAAAAGGAAAAAAAAATCACATTTTCCCTTAGAAAAAATGTAATACTGGGCCAAATACCTTCACCTTGATTTTAATAATTAATCCCATAGTTTTCTTTAAATATCTATCGAGCAAATTTTAAGATCAAATATATAAACAAATGTCAAAGACATTAGACAGTAAAAAAATTGTGACCAAGATCATAAAGTTAGACAAAAATACACGCTCAACTAAGGGTGAGCAAAAAATCCATTTTTTATGATTTGATTCATTTTTTTTATGATCCAATTCATTTAATATCCATTCTATTAAAAATCCAATCCATTTAAAATCCATTTTATTGGATATGGATATCAATCTAATCTACATTTTATATATTTTATGGATTGGATATCCATTCTCGAAATCTAGATTTTCAAAATGGATAATCCAAAATATCCAATCCAAAATTTTCACTTTATATTTTTTGTTAGGTTAGGCTAAAGGTTGAGACAGACAAGTCCAAATTTAGTCGTATTTGATTGAGTTGACGTGACCCTGTATAAAATTTGGCCGAATTAGGCCAAATTCTATCAAGTCGGTCCCGATTGAGATTTGACTCAGTTGGTCCTGGACAAAATTTAGAAGTATTCTGCCAAATCTGTCAAATTCTTTGGTGTCAGCCCTATGGACACAAATTTGGATGCACATCCATTATTTGGATCCAAACTGGATGTGAGTTAGATTTTCGATAGGGTTGACACCATAGAATTTGGCAAATTTTTTGTTGAGGCCAACGAGGCCAAATTTCAGCATGGGATGAACTTGGATGACTTTCGAACGAATTTCGATCGGGGATGATGTGACCAAATTTGGGCTAAGGTCGACTCGACAAAATTTCAGTCAAGATCGACTTGACTGGATTCGACTAAAATTCAGCCAGAGCAGATTTTTTCCTAATATGACCAAATTTTGGCTAGAGTCAACTTGGTCAAATATGGCCACATTTGGGTCAGGTCCTGATCAGTCAAATTTTGGTCAGAGTTGACTCCACTAAATTCGTCAGTCGAGACCGACTTGACTGAATATGGCCAATTTTCGATCACAGCCGACTAAGTTGAATATAGTCAAATTTCGTTCGGGACTTAGTCGACCGAATACCGCTAAATTTGGGCAAGTGCCGACTTGACCAAATTTTGGTCATGACCAACTCGACTGAATTTGGCCAAAATTTAGGTTAGGAGTGACTCGCCTAAATTTGACCAAATTTAAAGTTTGGGAATCATACACCGGTGCAAGCCGCCAAGAGGTCTGATGTTAATTGCATATATCCGGATAATTGAGTCTAGAGTTGAATGGCGTGTGAGTATTGGAATGTTTCTGTGTGAATTTGTGATAATTGATTGTTATTATGCTCTTACTCTAATATAACATTCTTTAAATCATTATTAAGTGTTTTATGTTTGTCTACCCTTTGTTTTATTCTTTGCAATGATCACTTAAATGTGTGAGCAGAGGAGGCTGCCGGTGGAGAGTTTCGCGTGGTGTTGATAGTAGGACTGCCAGAGGTCCTGTAGATAGGTGTGTTTTGTAGTAAATGGTTAGAATTTACCTCTTTCCTTTCTTCGAAGAGTGTTGTACATATAGTATTGTCATTACTGTTTTGGATGACGGTCTAAAATTATATTTAACTTCTATGCTATCTGCTTTGTATTATCACTATATAATGCTTTATTTAATAATTTAAAAGCTATTAAATGAGATGTTACAAATATAACGGATGCTAATTAATATATGCTATTAAATTAAATTGATGATTGTTTTCATTACAACCGTCACTTAATGTTTATCAATTGTAACCGATGTCAGTTAATGTTCATTATTAATGTAACCGATGTCAATTAATATTTGTCCATAGTACTTGATTGACGTCTCTCTAGAGATAATAGACGGACTAGAAATAATAGACATCACGTGTCTTATTCTAGTGTCCGACTTTCAACATTCATTAAAAACATAAATAATAGTTAAAAGTCTTTTTTTTTAATATATAATTATGAAGTCAACTCCCCATAATGACAAACCAAATTAACTGATTAGTATAATCACAATTTATATGTATGTTCCACTGATCCTAGGTCGTATCTGTAGGTATAAATTGTTTTGTCATGTAGTTAAAATATTGTTAAAATATTTGTCCTTCATGTGATATGCTCGCAAATTAGTATCCATGGTACCTATATATAAGAGGAAGTTGCAGAAGAACAAATCACATCTAGAGAGATAGAGAGAAAGAACAAGTGAGAGAAAGAATATGACGATATCATGTTTTGATTTTTGGAAGGGTGGAAAAACAATAGAGGAAGGGAGTGAGGAATGGAAGGAGATGAGCATGAAAGTGAGAGAAGCATGTGAGAGTTATGGTTGCTTCCTCTTGAGGTGTGATGAGATGAACTCCAATGGTGCACGCGAAGAACTGTTTAAGAATATGAAAACATTGTTTGATTTGCCTCAAGAAACAAAGCAAAAACACACGAGTCCAAAGCCTTTCAAAGGCTTCAACTCGTATAACTATCTGTCCACTGTCTATGAAAGTTTTGCAATCGATGATGTTCTTCTCTCAACATCTGTGAACAACTTGACCAACCTCATGTGGCCTCAAGGAAACCCACATTTTTGGTATTCATTTTCTTACATTCAATGCAATATTCCGGTAAATTAATGATAACTTGTAAGACCTCATCGTAACGTGTGTTTTTTTCTATGCAGCGAGACACTGAAGGGTACGAGCTTAAAGATGTCGGATTTAAGCTTGGTGATCTTGAAAATGATTGTGGAGGGTTATGGGCTTCCCCAGCATCACATTTCAGATGTTGAAAACCTGAAGAGTTCTTGCAACGTACGAATGAACATGTACGATACTGACAAAAAAAACACTGTGAACAGGAATATCGCCAATGATCACATTGACAAAAACACCTTAACCATTTTGAGTGAAAATGAAGTTCCGGGTTTGCAGGTGCAATCCAAAACAGGGGAATGGGTTGAGGTAGTCATACCCAAGAATTGTTTTGTGGTTATTGTTGGTGATGCATTGAAGGTATATATATACGTAGAAAATTGTATACTTATATAATTTTTACATTATAATTATGAAGTTGTGGTTATAGCTACGTTAATGAAACAGGCATGGAGCAATGCAAGGATTCATGCAGCGATGCATAGAGTGGTGACGAATGAAGAGAAACAGAGATTCACTTTTGGAGTTTTTGTGGCACCAAGGGAAGATATGAAGATTGAGGTGCCTCATGAGTTGGTTGATGAAAAAATTCATCCTCTTCGGTATCGTGCATTTAATTATGGAGAGTTTCTCAGTTTCTATGCTTCAAATTTCCGTAACAACAACGGAAATGCACTTGAAGTGTTTGCTGGTCTGTGAAAGTAATTCATGATTAGGATCCATATGCACCAGATCAAGTCAAAATATTCAGGGGATCGCTCATATAATTCTACCTCCTTTTCAATAAAATCAATTATGTTGCTTCATCTATAAAATTTGATAAAATAACTGGCAGATATTTTTATATTCGTCACTTGTGTTGTGTTTTTAGGAATGAATATCAATTATCAGGGATGTCAACGGAACGGGTAGGGTATGGGTAGTAGCTTCCCGTACCCTATTTTCCGGATAAACATTCGTCACGTACCCGTATCCATATCCATCGGGTATCCGTTATGTGGGTATCCGTATATTTTTTTCATATCCATGAGTATCCACGGGTACCGCGGGTATTTACAAAATTATTTAAAACATAAATATTTAATCATAAATTCAAATAAAATAAAATAAAATACATCATTGTCATAAATTTTAAATAAAGTTCAAACAAACTCAGGTCCATACAATTCAAATAATTATAAAAATAAATATAAAATGACATTCAACACAATGTAAATTCTTTAATTAGTGTTTTGATCAACAAGTTCAGTTTCTCCAATTGATTCTTCAAAAATAATCAAATAATAAACCCCAACTGCCACGTACTAAGTATTCTTATTTTTATTCCATCATTTGACAACAAACATACCATAAACGTCACTGTTTATATAAGGTTTGATGTATATGCCCAATTTCAAAAAAGGAAAAGAGAAGAATGTCAAGGGATGCAACTTAGAATGTCAATACTTAAAGCCGGAAGAATGAAGACAAAAAAAGATAAGATGTGCAACTTAGAAAATATTAGATCAGAATGTTTTTTTACTAATATATATATATATATATATATATATATATATATATATATATATATATATATATATATAAATAAGAGTATTTTGTGAATTAAAGTTTAGCGGGTACTGGTATCCACGGGTACGGATACTATGATACCCGTACCCACCCCGTTAACATACGAGTATCAAAAATACCCCTACGCGCGGGTAGCGGGTATCCATTTTTAATATATGTTTCCTACCCATTATAGATTTGATCCGTGAATATCCGCGAGTATGAATATTTTTGACATCCCTATATATTATGAACTGCATCAGGAAAAGGGATTAAGTTTAATTACGTTTAAATTTAATTTATGTTATTACTGTGGTAAATTTTAGCCTCATGTTTTAATAATATATATTTGAGCATTTAACTAAAAGTTTTTTATGTCTTTTACCATAATTAAAATATTTGAACGAAATTTATATTACAAATAAATGTTGATACCAAAAAGTTATAAGCAGCTGATTCATGTAAAAGAATTTTTAATTATTAACAAATTATTGTATCTAAGATCATAAATAATGCAAAAAAAAAAATAAAGTATTAAATCAACAAAATAAATATATAAATGAAGGACGTTAAAATTTCTATAATATAATCGTCAAGAGGGTATTAACACCCACAAAAGAAAAAAAAAGAAAATGATAAAAAACACGAAAGTTTTAAATTTATGTAATAAAATAGTTAGTAAATAAAGGAAGTTTTGGTTTCAAACCTCTACAAAATAATAGGCACAAGAGAGGTTAAAACTTTTGTAGATGCAACTCTTCTTTTTGGTATTGGAGAAGCTAATCTTCTTACAATCCTAATTTTGGAAATTTCTCTAGACATTTTCAAAAGTATTTTGAATGACACTATAAAGAAAATACCAAGAGTCTCACATCAAGAAAAGTACAAGAAGTCTCACATCATTTTCTTTAATATGAAAAAGTGGATCACCCTTAAAAATCACATGGTTTAATTATATGCTCCTTGTAGAGATTTTAAAAATGATACATTATTTAAAACTTTGTACAAAATTTTTTCTCAATAACATGGAGTGTTTGAAAAACCTTTACTCAATGTTTTTTGTTTGGTTTTGGACGTGTATATGCCTCTTAAGTCTTGTTTCACCGGATTACTTTAATTTTGTACTTTTTTTTTCCTTTTTGAGTTTTGTATATAAAGACCGAAACACCCCAAGTAGTCTACAATTAATATATTCTTTAATTGGTGTAAAAAAAAAGGAGAGAAGAGGTTAAAACCTCTACCATATATATAAATCAGATATCATAATTTGTCATAAACCTTAAAAAAATGTTGTGACTCTATTTGCAAATATTTAAAAAATCTCATAATAAATCTCGCAAATTAATTTATAAAAGATAAAAACTCTCGCAACTTAAAATGAAAATAGAACAGTTTCTTTTTCCTAGTGGCCCCAATTATAAAATTTGTCAAAATAACTAGCAGATATTTTTTATATGTCACTTGTGGAAAAAAAAAAACAATAATAAATGCAGAAGTTGAAGCACATGTGAAGACAAATTTGATTGGTAGTAGTATGGAGTTTCACAGGTAATTCCGTAACTTTTTTCTCCTCCCTTTCCTAAATATTATCTCTCATGTTATAATATCAATTTGTTTAGTTTGGTATAAATTTTAGAATAGACCGTTCTTATTCTAATTATTTGACGTCTAGCATATTTTTAGTTCATTTACAATTTTGCTAACGTAACTAAAATATGTTGTAGAGCTATACACTTTAGAAAAAGAAATGCTTGTATGCTAAGTTAATTTTTAAATAATTTATTTTAAATTAGGATAAAATAAATGTAACACTTTGGATAAGTATAATCTACAAATACACATAATATGTATAATATGTTGCAAGAATAACAATGCACATAGAAAATACACACACACACACACACACACACATATATATATATATATATATATATATATATATATATATATATAGAAAAAAAAAAACATATACAAAATCTAGTAATTTTTTGGTTAAAATACTTCTTTGATCCATTAATTATAGTTTAGTATTAAGATCTAAAATAGGTCTCCATGCTTTTTTAGTCTCAATTAGGTCTATGTTTTAAAAAATGTGTAATAATTGCATTCATTCAGTTAGTATGGTATTAACAACGTTAGGCACGTATCATGTGTCAAGTCCTCATTTTTTTTTTTTTTTTTTTTATTTTTTAATTTTTTTAAATTTTTTTTGTCATGTGTCACATCAGTATCGTGTCACATGTCAAGTCAGTGACACATATCAAGTCATTATCTAAATCTCATTTTGGTTTATTAGAACCTCCAATACTAACAAAAATTATATTTCTTGTTAATTTTGTTTTGATTTTTTTTAGAAAATACTTATAAATTTTGTTATGAATTTTTTTAGGAAATTATTTGCAAATTTTTTTGCAAAATATGTTGTATAAACCACTTTTCACAACAAATTTTGTAAGAAATACTTGCAAATTTTATAATTTTGTAGGAAATAATTACCCACGAAGAAATTACCTATCAATTAAGATTCCAAGAAAAAATAGTAAGAAAAAGTTTTTTTTTTTACAATTTTTTTAATAAATTTGCAAGAAAAATCTCATGTAATATGAAAATATTTAGTAGTGCTAATTCTGATAACGTGTTATCAAATAAAAAGGAAAAGGAAAAGAGATAGTAGAGACTAATTTTCTGTGTGTCATTATTATCAATAAAAAAAGTCCATGTTTATAAATACAAAAGACATACGAAAGGATACAAGTGAATGGTTACAATAGTTAATGATAACATCAATAAAAATCAATTATAAATAATAGCTAACAAGTAAATGAACATCCATTAATTTCATAACAAAAGGATAAATATCGACCTTTACAATATACATCATGGGATAAAATTAACAATAATGCACAATTATATATTTAAATACTTTAAGGTAAGATATTTAGGTTTACCTTGATGACAAGGTGGATTATATATCTTTTTATCCGTATTAATTTGAGATATCTACTCCGCTATTCATTAATATTAAATTATGTAAGTTGTAGGATTATATATCTTTTTATTCGTATTAATTTGAGATATCCACTCCACTATCCATTAATATTAAATTATGTGATTTGTATTATATCTGAACTATTTTTTTCAATCCTTACTTTCAATTTCAATATTAATTTTTAGGATTAAATATGTTTTTGGTCCCTTAACGTTCAATGAAAATTGGAATTAGTTCATTCTCAATACGTTGGATCAATTTAGTCCTCCAACTTTAGAAATGCATGGAATTATTTTTTTTAATCAAATTTTGTTAAGTTTATTTGACGTTTCAAAGATATTTTATGATAATATTTGAGTTAATATTGAAGCGAAAATATATCAAATGGTCTAAACAACTTAAATACTATCATGAAATATACTTAAAAAGTCAAATTGAGGAAGGACTACTTTGAAGGACTAATTTCAATTTTCAAAGTATAGGGATCAAAAATATATTTAACCCTTATTTTTATATTAATAACCAATTTTAGTAACCAAAAGTTGTTAGTCACTCTAGTCACCAATTTAGATACCAATTTACAAAATAAAAAAATTATTAGTTACTAAAATAATCACTATTATAAAGAAAAAAAATTATAATTAGTCTCTAGATTGATTTTTAAAAGTTAGCTACTAAGGTTTTAGCTACCAAAAGAAATTGGTCAGTAAACATTAGCCATCAAAATTTTTTTTTACTAAAAAAATTAGTTTCTAAATTGTATATAATTAATTAGTAACCAATTCAACGACTAATTATATTTTTTTAATTATAATAATAACTATTTTAGTAACTAATAATATTTTATTTTATAAATTGAAACATTAACTTTAATCACTAAAATAATTTATTATATAAAAGGAGATGTAATTATATTAGTCCACTCCTATTATTTTGACTTGATGATGTGGTACATTCATATATAATGATGAACTGAGTGACTCTTAGAGACCAGCAAACACATCAATTGCATTATTATGGTTGCGAGTTGAAAAAAAGTGAGTGAGAAACTCTCCATAGTTAAATGGACGACAACGAAGAGGATGATCTTTGTGATCTACCAACTCACCAGGCACCTCAATCTTCATCTCTTCCTTTGGTGCCACAAAAATTCCAAGAGTGTATCTCTCTTTCTCTTTCTCTCCTCTCACCTCCACTCTATGCATCGCTGCATGAACCCTTCCATTGCTCCATGCCTGTTCATTCACGTACCATAACATTAATTATTCAATACATATATAACAACATTTTCAACTAATTAATGTCAAAGTTAAGGTTAAGGTTTTCTGCATATACATATATATACCTTCAATGCATCACCAACAATAACCACAAAGCAATTCTGGGGTATCTCTATGTCAACCCATTCCCCTGTTTTCAATAGCACCTGCAAACCCGGAACTTCATTTTGGCACAAAATGGTTAAGGTGTTTTTGTCAGTGTGACCATTGGAGATATTCTTGTCCACAGTATTGTTTTTGTCAGTGTTGTACATGTTGAATCGTAGGTTGCAAGAACTCTTGAGGTTTTCAACATCTGAAATATGATGCTGGGGAAGCCCATAACCCTCCACAATCATTTTCAAGATCACCAAGCTTAAATCTGACATCTTTAAGCTCGTACCCTTCAATGTCTCACTGCATAAAAAAACACATGTTACGAGGTCTTATAAGTTATCATTAATTTAGTAGAATATTAATGCAAGAATGAATACCAAAAATGTGGGTTTCCTTGAGGCCACATGAGGTTGGTCAAGGTGTCCAAGGATGTTGAGAGAAGAACATCATCGATTGTAAAGCTTTCACACTGAGAGTTCAAAAAGTTATACGAGTTGAAGCCTCTGAAAGGCTTTGAACTCGTGTGTTTCTGCTTTGTTTCTTGAGGCAAATCAAACAGTACTTTCATATTCTTAAACAGTTCTTCGCGTGCACCATTGGAGTTCATCTCATCACACCTTAAGAGGAAGCAACCATAACTCTCACATGCTTCTCTCACTTTCATGCTCATCTCTTTCCATTCCTCACTCCCTTCCTCTACTGTTTTTCCACCCTTCCAAAAATCAAAACATGATATCATCATTTTTCTTGCTCTCACTTCTTATATCTCATTCTTCTTCCACAACTTCCCCTTTATATACATATCATTTTTTGTTCATTCCAGATGAACACACACCAATAGCATCACATGCAGCATTTTCATAACTTCTCTGTCATTTTCTGCAACATAACTTAAATAAACAAATTCAATCAAAACATTTTTCAATTTCGTAGCTATTAATTAATAAAATCGCGATAACAGGTTTTAATTTTAATGAGCTCCATTTTTTATACATATATAGATACGTCTACAGAGATGGACCATTAACATAACATGCACCATATAATAGTAATTAACACACCCTTAAATTTATTATTGTTATTATTAAACATTATGAGTAATTAATAAAACTATGAAAACTCTTAAAAAAAATCAATAATAATAATAATCAATAATAATCATATTCTTAATAGTATATTAACACACCCTTAAATTTCCCTTCTTGACTTTAATATTTTAAAATCATCATAACATTTTTAAAATTATTCTGTTACACATTATTATTATTATTATTATTATTATTATTAAACATTATGAATAATTAATAAAACTATTAAAACTATTAAAAAATAATCAATAATAATCATTATTATTATTAAACATTATGAATAATTAATAACAATAACTATACAAATAATAATAATAATAATCATCGTAAAACTAATAAAAATAATAATATTAATAATAATAATTATACTAAAATATTATATATGGAAAAACCCCGTAAAAATAATATAATATAATGTTATACTAAAGTTTAAAAAAGTCTTATAATAAAATTAAAATAAATTTAAACAGATCAGTCAAATAAATAATATAACATAACATTAGATGAGACAATAAGAAGAAAGTAAGAATTGATAAGAAATTTATTAAAATTTTCAGGCTATAACATTACTAACAAGGAGGATGATTGAGGGTAAATAAATTAGATATCTTATAAACTAAAATTTATTAGTTTCTGGATAGTCTCTTGGAAATCTGTTCCTGAATTTAGTTTATTTATAAATAAATGGAATAAATTACAAAAGTTGTTCTATTATTATAAATATTATTTAATTAATAAAATTGATTTAAGTAGATAAATTAAATTAAAAGATGTAAAATATATTAACATTTTTTTTAAATTTAATGTGAAAATAGTAATATTTTTGTTTTATAATATAAATGTTGTATATTTTGTAATAATAATAATAATAATAATAATAATAATAAAGCTTATTTTAAATGAATAATAGAATAAAAAAGCTAAAAACTAAAAACACGCGAACTAATAATGTGTTTTTTCTTAAAATTTCTTTTATGAAAAACATAATGAGAAGAAAAAAGAACTAATCTTTATTTATGTAATCTAGGCATTTGGTGTAACGTCCCATTTAATTATTAAACGAAATTAAAGGAAACGCCACACGTAAGATAGCATAACAACGCAGTCCTGAGGTTCTTAACATCACCCATACAAAACTAGGCACACCACGATGCCGATAAAGGTAGGATAGCTGTTTAATTAAAAGTTTACAATCTAACAACCACGAATACAGGGGCCATAGCCCTAAAGAAAACATGAAAGAAAGAAGCGTGAGATCTAGCCCAGATGGCTAAGCTGCTGGATCACCGTTCCCTTGCTGACCACGAGAACCTCGCCCATCTGCTCCCATCAACCAAGTTGATGATCATCGCAAGAAAGAACAGCCACATACATCACAACCATGCAACAAAATGGGTAAGCTAGAGCCAATCAACATATTCAACATGCAATCAAATATATTTTCATCATCTCATCCACATATCAACCAAACATGTTATGACTCTTCATTCAATACACTACGACTCGACTCGACTCATCCGGATACGTATAACTGGGTC
>Ga0214542_1007500_pt1 | contig 18953 bp, 6 predicted proteins | sample CNSS1metaG_FD_160096 | JGI IMG/M metagenome (GOLD analysis project Ga0214542, IMG submission 160096) | Root nodule microbial communities from cowpea collected in UCLA plant growth center, Los Angeles, California, USA - CNSS1 | ecosystem: Host-associated > Plants > Roots > Nodule | place: USA...
TTTAATTGTTTGAGGAATATTTTAATTTTTTTATATTTATTTTATTTTGTAAAAAGTGGTATTGATTACTAATGTTAGATTATAGGTGGTTAAAGTTATCTAAGATGGACGATCTCCCTTTAAATTTTATGGATTCACAAGTAAATTCGAGTTTCATCTCAGATTTCTCTTCTTTTAGAAATAAGATGAGTGATGAAGACTATACAAATAATTTTACGACTAATCATATATTTTCAACACGAGATGAGTTGATTCAGTGGATTCGAGGGATAGCATTTCATCTTGGTTTTGTTGTTGTCACTATCAGATCTGACAAAGCTACTGATCAACCTGGGAGGAAAACGTATGTATTGTTAGGCTGTGAAAGGGGTGGTAAGTATAGGAAGTATAAATCCGATGTTCAGCCTAGTGTCTCTGGCACAAGAAAATGTGATTGTCCATTTAAACTCAGAGGCAAACCTATTAGTAATGGAGATGGTTGGATGTTGAAGGTAATGTGTGGATATCATAACCATGATGTGTCTCATACACTAGTTGGTCACCCATTTGCTGGGAGGTTAAAATCTTCTGAACAATCCTTGCTTGTTGACATGTCTAAGAGTCAAGTCAAGCCAGCAAATTTTCTACTCACTCTCAAAGAAAATAGTGAGTGTAATGTCACAACGATAAAGCAAATTTATAATGCAAGATACACTTATAAACGATCGTTGAGAGGTTCAAGAACTGAATTACAACACTTGATGATGTTGTTAGATTGTGATAATTACATCCATTGGAGTAGATGTCTAGAAGAATCTGAAGTGGTTAGTGATCTGTTTTGGACACATCCTGATTCTGTTAAATTGTTGAATGCATTTAATATCGTATTCTTGATGGACACCACCTACAAAACCAACAAATATCAATTGCCATTACTTGAGATTGTTGGTGTGACATCTACAGGGTTGACTTTCTCTGCTATGTTTGCATTCATATCTAGTGAACGAGAATCTAATTTCACTTGGGCCCTATAAAGATTTAGAGGATTATTCATGACCTCAGAAGCATCAGCATGTGAAGAACTTGAGCCACCACGATGTGCTCCTCTTGTCCTAGCCATGTCTGTAATTACAAATAAAATTATTCGAACAAATAATAATTATTTATAATTATTAATATTCAAAATTATAATATATTATTATTATTCAAAATTATAATTATTTATAAATAAAATTGATTAATATTATAATTAATTAAATTATATTATATTAACATTAAAATAAATTTCAAATAAATTTGTTCAAAATTATAATTATTTGAAATTATATTTACTCAATAATAAAATTAATTAAAATTAAAATTATTCAAAATCGTAAATAACTAAAATTTTAATTATTCAAATTTATAATTATTTAAAATTATAATTATTTATATTTATATTTACTCAATAATTAAATTAATTAAAACTATAATTATTCAAAATTATAATTATTTAAAATTATAATTACTCAATAATAAAATTAATTAAATTTTAAATTATTCAAAAATCATAAATAACCAAAATTTTAATTATTCAAAATTATAATTATTTAAAATTATAATCATTTAAATTTATATTTACTCAATAATAAAATTAATTAAAATTTAAATTATTGAAAATCTTAAATAACTAAAATTTTAATTATTCAAAATTGTATTTATTTAAAATTATATTTACTCAGTAATAAAATTAATTAAAATTAAAATTATTCGTAATTAACTAAATTTTTATTTATTCAATATTATAATTATTTAAAATTATAATTATTATACATATATTTGCTCAATAATAAAATTAATTCAATAATAAAATTAATTAAAATTAAAATTATTCTAAATCGTTAATAACTAAAATTTTAATTATTCTAAATTATAATTATTTAAAATTATATTTACTTAATAATAAAATTAATTAAAATTTAAATTATTCAAAATCGTAAATTTCTATAATTTTAATTATTTTAAATTCTAATTATTTAAAATTCTAATTTTTTTAGATTATATTTACTCAATAATAAAATTAAATAAAATAAAAATTATTCAAAATCTTAAATAACTAAAATTTTAATTATTCTAAATTTTACTTATTTAAAATTATAATTAATTAAAATTAATAATAATTAAAATTAATTAATATCAAAATTGTTTACATTAAAATTAAAATTAAGTAAAAAAAATTACGGAAAATGTCACGGAAGTCGCGTACGCCCTACGGACGTTGCGTACGTCCTACGGAAGTCGCGTACGTCCTACGGAAGTCGCGTACGTCCTATGGAAGTCGCGTACGTCCTACGGAAGTCGCATACGTACGGAAGTCGCGTACGTACGGAAGTTGCGTACGTACGGAAGTTGCGTACGCCCTACGGAAGTCGCGTACGCCTACGGAAGTCGCGTACGCCTACGGAAGTCGCCGCGTATGGAAGTCACGCCACACTCTACGGAAGTCATATATGGGAACTCACTTTTAACTACGGAAGTTGACTTCCGTAAGTCCCATTTTTTTTTCGTGGTCAACCGAAACTGGTTCCATGGAAGTCCACTTCCATAATTGACTTCCGGGTTTGTGTTTTTACAAATCTATATTCAAATAAAAATAATAACTACATACAGCAACCAAACATGGCAGAAACAATCAAAAAATTAAAATATACAAGGGATATGTTTACTTACCTGTTGGAGAGGAATGGTGAAGGAAGAGGGACAGCGGACAAAAAAAAAATAGGAGTGGGGTACGACAAGTGGGTCAAGTTGGAGAGAAGAGTGGGGCAGATGAGAGATTGGGGGGTGTGCAGCAGCTAGGATTGAATGAAAAGAAAGTGAGGCATTAAATAGAAGAGAGAAACAAAGATCGATTAATTTAAAATTTTAAAACACTAAAAGAGTAGTTTTGGAATTTATGAAAAGTTTGGAGGTGCAGAAGAAATATTTGGGGTGCAGGAAGAAAACCCCATTTTCTGAGGACTATTTCTACGTACACTCACACTTTCATAATTTCCTCCTTCTGCAATTCTATAAAGCAATTCTATAAAGTGCGAAATGTCAAAAATACTTTCACTATATTATTTTATTTAAAAATACATTTATTGTATTGTTAAATTATTACCCTAAGTTAAATGTAAATAAGAAAAATAAAATATCATGGGATGAAAGTACATACAGACATCACCGGATTATATGCAAATATTGCTGGGTTATGTTAAATATTTTGCCAAAGTTAAATAATAACAAAAATAAAGTTTAAAACGGATCCTTTTCCAATTCTTTTCGAATTTGATATTCGATTTTTTCTATATTCTTTTTATTTGCTTTTGATTAATATTAAATACAATTTTTGAAATCAAAGTTAAAAGTTGAAATATCAATAATATTTAAAAAATGGATTTTTCATTTTCATAGAATAATATATATTCTAGATAATTTTATAATTTTCTCTCTTTTTTTATCTAGTCTATTTTTTTAGAAAGCTTCTGTTTGTTCAAATATTATCCTTGTCTCCAATTTAATTTTTTTAGTTCGATTATCAGATTTTGATTCATCTTAATTAATGTCTATTTTTGAAATAGTAGTACAATATTTATATGAAAGTATCAAGTTTAATAAAAATATTAATATACTATATTTACATAATAATTAAATTTGTTATTAATTTCAAAAGAAGAACAAAATTGGTTATTTTAATAAAAATTAGAACAAAATTGAGATTAAGTGAATTGTAAATATATAAATTAAATTAAAATTAAAATAATTAATATATGGACTGAGATTAAGTTAATAACATGATGGCATAATACTATTATGATGTATGATAATTTAAAAAAGACTAGAAAAATCATAAAGTATCACGTGACACATATTTAACGTTATTAATATAGTATTAATGAAAAATAACGTTACACATTTTTAAATACATAGACCACTAAGGACATAAATGTATTTTAATTTATTTATTTATATATATATATATATATATATTTATATTTTGTATTTTAATTAATATAATTATGTTTAAAAATAATAACTTTACATATTTAAATTAAAATTAATTATAGAATATTTAAATTTTAAATATATATTTTCTCTAATTTGTGAGAAATTAATTATAAATATAAGTTATGGTAAATTTGTAGACATTTTGTTAAAAAATCGTTACAATTTTATTCTTTCCTTAACAATATATTAGTTACAAATATTTTGTTCTCGATAATTTATATAGTAAAATAAAAAGATTTCTTAGAGTGCAAGGAGACGAGAAGGTCTAAACATACCGGCCAATCAGAGAGAGAAATAATTTCTTTTGTTATTTTTACTGTGTTCTCTGGATTTGTACCCTTCAATTGCTCATCAATGGACATGGTTTCATGGTCATACTTAGCTTATTTGGTAATATTTAGTTTATACATCATTCAAGTAGTTAAGTTTCTTTGTCTAACAATATTAACCATTAAATTAACTTGGATGTTTTGCAATATTAGTTTCATGGTCAGGTTTGCCTAGTATTTGTCTACAATATTACTGAGCATCTATCACAATATACGTTATGCTTAATATTTGATTAGTACTTAGTAAAAACATCATATTTCACAGTTTCATATTTCATGTTCCATTCACGATACCAAATGAATATTGTTACTAATATTATTAAAATAAATCAAAAATTTAACAAGGAAGTAAATGCATAAAATAAAATCTAGTTGAATCCAATAAATAATAAATAATCAACAAATTAATATATGAAAAAAATTTCTTCTGTCATGATGACTAGATGACTAAATGGGTACTTGCAGATTGTCAGCCGATACGAATGACAAAAAATGACATCAAATTGAAGTGTCAAAGTTCAAGTGGAAGGAAACATTAATAAGCATTTACAACAGCTGAAACGTTGTTTGTGACTTAAGAATCAAATAGTCTGAGTTATAGTCCTACTCTATGTTTTCATATAATTATACAATTATTACTCTATAGGATAATAACCTGAAGAATAAAAGAAAAATGTACATATATTATGTACAAAATCATAAATTATGTATAACTTAGATATTATGTAACAAATTATATATAAGGTACAAAATCATATATCGATTATTAATGATGGATGGTTTATAAAAGAATGAAATCAAACCCATGTCAATCTTCATTTGCATATCATAATTGCTTTTATCTTGTAGTTTTTTTTTTTCTTTCTTTCTTTAATATATCGATAAATATAAACTATTGTGATCCCATCAACAAATTCAATACTTATATATTTTCTACTTTATGTAATAACGTGAGAAAAAGAAAAAGAAAATGTGAGAAAAAGAAAAAGAAAAAGAAAATGTATGTATAGTATGTACAAAATTACATATATGAGGTACAAAATTACATATTACGTACAAAATCATACATTGATTTTAATGAATCTATAATCTAATTTGTAATAAAGTATTTTTTGTTTTTAGGTTGAGATATCCAAATGATTTGTCTAAATGGTAAAGAGGAGTTAGAAACTCATATTTTTGTATGTTTTTTTTAATTGTCATTATAATAATTAATTTAATTATTATTATATTTTTATGAATAATTTGTTTATATAATAATATTTATCAAAGGGATGGATAATATAAAAATTAAATTAAATAATAAATTAATTATATTTCAACTTGTGTTAAAATGTCTAATTATGAATACTAAAATCTAAAATAATTAAATTGAATATGTTGATGAATCATCACGATGTTTTTTTCTAATTTAAAAATAGATGGTGAAATAAAATTATTATAATACGTTGAATATAATATTCAAAATAATGTTTGTATTTAAAAATTTGATTTCTATAATAAATATAGATGTTAAGAACAGAATAAAATTCATATTATTTTATGTTACAAAAATAAGATTCATCCCAAAGAATTGTCCGTTTTGAAACGTTTGAGTTCGTCACAGTTTTGTCTTTTAAAGAGGTAGAAATATTTAAATTTCGCTTGACTTCGACTCCTAAACAATGTAAAATTTATTGGGTGTACCGAAACATATATAATAAATATTGATATTGTTTATTCGGATAAAACAATAATTTTGATTCGATAAAATTAACCAAGTGCTTGTGAGATAGTGTACATGTTGATTTACTAATACAAAATGTGAGAACAGTAACATATATTTTCCATATTCGCTTGAAAAATTAAAAACCGTGAGTAATTGAGTAATTATTAAGAAATACGTCAACTGACATGTGTAAAAGAATCGTGTGTAAAATATCTATCAGTCAAGTGTGCTGAGAAAATTTTTAAATTATATCTTCAATAATATTCATTCAAAACATGATCCATCAAATATTACCCACTGCTATAGCAAGAACTTTTATTATGGGAAGAGGCATAAAACCTTATAAGTTGTACATTGATGCTATGAATTATGAGTAAGAGTTAATAATCTCCATAATTATGAATTTAATGTATGTAATGTATTGATGGAATATCATAATATTAAAGAGGACGAATGTAGTATGTGGATGGTTTTATAGAATTCAATCAATATATCAAGTCTTCCGGAAGTGTTAATTATTCTATGATTTATTTGAGAGAGTAATAATATGCTATATATTATTATTTTAAGTTTGAGTTATTACTTATTAAATGAGATCCGATAGGAATAGAATTGTATTCACTATTAAAAAATTTTATATTATATAGAATCTGTTTTGTAAATTTTCTTATAAATTTGTTAAGATAATTATAAAAAAAGATTTTTTTTTTCTGTTATTTTATTTTTAAGAATCTTATAAAATTATAAAATTCGTAAATATTATCTATAAAATTTATTATAAAAAGTGTTTTATACAAAATATTTTGTAAAAAAATTGACAGCAATTTTCTGCCAATTTTTTTCATAACAAAATTTATAAGTATTTTCTTTGAAAAAAAATTTAAAAACAAAATTGATAAAAAATATAAGTTTTTTAGAAGTGATTATAGATTCTTTATTATATCATCATGCAAGTTATTTTTAAAATATATGTGCAGAGCATTCAAGCTTGCCTAAATATTAAGGACCAAGTTTTGAGATGTTTAAAATATTATTGTTATATTTTGTACTAGAGTTACATATAATATTGTGAAAAATTATTTATAAATTTTGAAAATTATACTAAATATATATTTAATATATACTTGTATTATCAATTTCTTTTGATGCTCCAAAACCATATTTATATCGAAATTTGGGATGTTACAATTTCCCACTCTATGTTGTGCATACAGTGTTGAATCAATTTTTAAATTTCAATCCAAATGATAATCTAAATTTTTTGGTTTGGTTTGGTTTACAAATGTTTTTTAAATTTCAGAACATACATGATCCATTGTTTGGCATGTCCCACAAAGGCATAATGATTTTCTTTTTCCAAAAGTTATTTTTTAAAACTTAGCTAATTATATATATCTTTTACACATATCTTATATAATACTTTACGTTGAACAAACAACAACAAAAGATGTACCTATAGCAGTTTAAAAAGTTCCATAGTTTATTAAAGGCACAGAGAGAAAACTCCGTAGTGGAGTCTCTGATGTGTCTTGTTCACGTACATCACAACATCATAAAGCAAATCCATACACAGCCATTAACGCTCCTATTTCAAGCTCATTCCATTTCTGCATGACCTATCTTATTTCATACATAGGAGCACGCTACTGCTGTCATCAACTACTCAATATAGTACATGGGATTAGGCAGCTTAAAGGTTCTGATGCCTACGTTGTGTCCGCTCAAACCGCTCCACTGGTCTCCGACGTTTGCAATGATTCTGTAACCCTGCTGCACCAGCTTCGCTCTCTCAGTTGATTTGTATTCAACTGAGTTTTGATTGTTTGATGGATCCCTACAACCAAAACCCAATACTTTAAATTTCATTATCAAAACCCAAAGTTAAACTTGTTAGGATTAGAGAAGGAGTTTTACTGGAGAGATACAATATTAATGAGATTTGAGTCCAACTATGTAAGAAATTGATATTACTCTCAACCTAAAACCTTAAGACAATGAGTTTATAGGTCTTTATTCTTATATAGTGCTTTCTCATTTCTAACCAATATAGAACTTAGACCGACACTTGAATTCCTAACCGTCTCTCAGGTGATCCTATCTCGAAAGACTTAACAAAACTTAATCATTTAGGAGAATGAAAACTCACTTGAGAATCAACTTCTCCCATGTGTGGTAACCAGCTTTCTTCAAGTTGGCTTCAGTTACAGCCTTTTTGTCTGTTCTTCTCCCGGTCAAGAAGATAACCTTCAACCCAAGATCCAGAAGTTTGTTGTAATTCTTAAGAGTCTCAGGCAATGCTGGTGCATTACCCTTGTTAACAAACTCCTCGTCGTAACGTGTGGAATTGAATTTCTCCGATCTATTTCACAAAATCATTCATAACATAACATTATCAGAATAATCAACACGTTACAAGTCATGCATGAGCATGACAAATCAAAAACAAACAGTTGATATAGAAGAAAGAGAAGATAGTTTACCCATATCCATGCTGAGAATAGTATGGGACATTGGAGAGTACGGTTCCATCTATGTTGAACAGAACCACATCGTTCTCATGGATTTCTCGGTCTCTAGCGAAAAAGAAAACTTGTTGGTTAACGGTTTTGGAGTCTGATTGGTATTGTCCTCCTTCGATGTAGTTGGCTGTAGCCTCTACACACTGTTCGGGAATGGTTTCAAAGCCGAAGATGTTTTTTGCTTCCACGGCAAGTCTCCAACTGGCGCATCTTACGTCGCCGTAACTCGCACCATCGCCATAACCGGTTGGCAATCGGAGAGGGAAGCTTCTGAAGGAAGCGCCATGGCATTGAGATGCCACCAGAATTGTAGCAACCAAGAACACCACCAACTTCATATTCTCACTGCTTCTTCTTTATCTCAACTTACTCTTGCATCTTCCTCCTCCAGGGTTTGCTTCCTTATATAGACCCTAACTCGTTACCTCCACCACAAAAATTATCTCTCAACTTTAACCTAATTTTACGCTCCAATAATTTAGTTTACTTTTCAATCTTCTGCGTGTATATTAACTTTTTTTAAAAAAATAATAAGTTCAACTATTCTGTATTCTGCAATTGTTTTTATTATTTTGCTAGTTTACAAAGATTGCCTGTGTGTAGGGTAATAACGAATCTCTAATAAATAACATCACTTAAATCTTGACTCTCGAATGTTGTACCTATATATGGTAACAAAGACTTTAACTATAGTACTACTCTTGTCTATTTATTTATTTTTTCATTAAATATTTTGTCATAATGTTTATCTACTAAAGTACCACCACATAGGAACAATAAGGTAGAGTAAAATTTAAGTTACTGGGACAAATGATAGTGTTATTAGTGTTAAACAATTAAAAGAAAAACAAAGTAACAGTAAAGGGAAATAATATTTTAACAGTTTGATTTGACAAACTTTAATCAAACTTTGACAAACAATTATTTTTTTTTTGGTAAAAGATATCCTAAAACTTTATTATTTTAGTTTTGTAACTTTTATAAAAATAATTATTTTATTTTGTTAATTTTATCAAAAATTTATTTGTAAAAAAACGATTTTTGAACAGTAAAACATTGAAGAGCTACAGTGGTATAGAGTGCGGGTGTCAAGAGATAAAGGGAGACAAAAATATTTTGTGGTTGTATTTGGATAAGAGTTGTCTGATTGAATAACAAAATTGGAAGTTTTTGTTTTTTTAGTAATTGTATTTTGACAACATACTATTTATAATTCTACTAAAAAATATATAATTCTGTAATAGTTAAAAAATGTTTATTAACTTAAGATATATATTATATTATAATTAACTATAGTGTTTATATATAAAATAAAGGTTATCCAAAAAAAAATTGTTTTTGTTTTTTAGTTTATAAGATATAGTTAATACAAAATGGATGTTTTTTAGATTTTACAAATAGGTCTAGAATAAATTACTTTTTTTATATTTTTTTTTTCAAATTTGCTATATCTTTCTATGTTTTAATATTAATCGTTTATTATTTTCATATATATTTTTATAATATTCATCAACACTTGATATATACTTTGAAATAAGAAAAATATTATAAGTTTATAATATATGATGTGAGTTTCATCTATTTTGATTAGAAGTTTGTGAGTGATGATGGAGTTGTTTTTCCTTGCAAAGCAAACTCCAGTTAAAGTGAGTTAAAAACTTTAACCTCATAAATTATTTTAATTCAGAAGTATTATAATATCGTATTGAATTTATAATTATAATTAATATTTATATGAATTTGAAATAGTAATTTTGTTGATAACATGAACCAATTGCTTTATATGCTAACATTAGTTTTATCGGTCTATTTAATAGTAAAAAAATGTATTATTAGATGGCTGAATCTACAAATAGAAGTAGAAACTAACTAAGTTCATTATGATATTTATAGCATTAAAATATATTGTTTGGGTGATTTGCACAGTCTTTATTATTATGAAGATATGATGTTACTAACAAAATATTGACACATAAAATAATATTATACTCAAAGTGCTATGGTCTTAAACACATGAATCCACCAAAGAATAAAATATATGTAAGAACAAACAAAACACCCTATCAAAAGAAGATGACATTAAATTGTCAATAGTATTTCTGATAAGTCAAATATTAATATAGAAAACATATTTAATAACATCTTTAAAAAATATCAAATTACATCATAAAAAATATAATTGAGAATTTATCTAGTATTAAATTACAGATTAAATATAATTTATTGTTATATATATTTGCATTACAAGTAATATATATATATATATATATATATATATATATATATATATATATATATTATATATTAGAATAACTATAATTGTTTGAAATTACTAAATATAATATTTGGGGGCTCCACTCAGGTGCCATATCTTAGTATATGCGGAGAATATTAATACACGTGATACACGCCTTCACCTAATATGTTAAAGTTGTCCAGATTTATATTTGTACTAAAAATATCTTTTATTATACACAAAAAGAAAATAAAAGAGGAAAATCTAGATGAAATATGTGATCTGATATATGTAATGATACATAATTAATTAATCAGTGTTTGAAACACTAAGACATTATTATCAGGAGGCATGTCATAATTTGATCAAAAATCTGAACCAAAGAGAAAAACTGAGCTAGGTTCAGTTTTGAATTTTAACACGTGGAAACTAAATCAATTTGAGCTTATATATAGAAAATTTTAATTTTTTTTAATAAGTTAAAATATAATAATTTAGATAAAATATATAATAAAATTTTGGTACAGCAAATAATGTAATAATTTAATTTCAAAATTTATTATAACCTTCTTCCTTTATTGACATCTATAACTGTGAGTTGATTACTACCTCTTCTTAATGATTGGAAATATGTGAACCTAGTTGAACCTCTTCTTTATTTATGAATTGTGTGGAGATAAACCATTAACCAATTTTATACTATTGAAATTATTAAACAAATAGTAAAAGTGATAAAAAAAATGTACTTTTATGCTACCATAATTTATTTTAGTAATCGGGAAATTTATACTTTTTAATTTTAATTTTTGAATTGCCTTTTTAGATATTTTAAACATTATCTAAGCAAAACCTAAACAAATTTTACACAATTGAATGTTTTGTTTTTGGTACTATTTTTGAAATTTTAGAAAGTAAAGTTGACATGACATTTGGTTGATTAATTAATTGGTGAGAGGAGGGTGAAGTTTCTATTTACGAAATGTCCCACAATCACATGACACTTGTCTTAACATGTTGGTGTTCTTTGGTGAGAACATTAGAGAAACTAGGTTGTTGAAAGAAGCACCTCAAATTTTACTTTATACAATAATAATGTTGAGAAGCGGAAATTAGATGTTCTCAGGAGCTTATGCTTTACGTTGTCTCCTTCTTTTCTTCACCTTTCATATAATTTAATTCTTTAGATTGCCAATTTAACCCCTTTCTTTACTTATTTTTTGTTTTTCTTATTTATACAATTCATCAAATTTTCAATGTTAAATGTGATTTTCATATTATAACTAATTTTTGTATAATTTTAATTTTTTTCTAAAATATTAAACAATTTTTTATAGGAAATACGACATCAATTAAGAATACAGAAATTATGATATTATAAATGAATACAAACCTATATATAGTTGGATTAAATATGTTTTTTTTTAAGTTTCAGTGAAATTTATAATTAGTTCTTTTTTAAAAAATTTGATCAATTTAGTAAAAATGCGTGAATTTAGTCATTTTAACTAAATTTTGTTAAGTTTATCTAACGTTCTAAATGTATTTTATGATAGAATTTGAATTATTTATATCGTTTGATACATTTTTGCTTTAATGTTAACTCAAATATTATCATAAAATGCGTTTAAAACTTTAAATAAACTTAATAAATTTTGGTAAAAAAGACTAAATTCACACATTTCTAAAGATGAAGGACTAAATTGATATAGAGTTTCGAAAATGAATTAATTTCAAAATTCACTGAAACATAAGGGATCAAAAACATATTTAACCCTTTATAATTTTATATTTTATCAAAATTTAGTTAAACTTCAAATTGTATTAAAGTCACGATTTAACTTATTCTAATTTTTGATCTATATGTTTCGATATTTCTGGAAAATCCTCAACAAAAAATAATGAATAAAAAAAATTAAACTAATAGATTTTAAATTTATTTTTTTACAATTTTTTATAAGATAACAAAATTACACCAATAGTGAATAACAAGTAAATTTATAATCTTATAAATAAATATTTGCTAGAAAATCGTTGAAATGATAATGTTATTAGTGTTATAAAAAACTAAACTGGTGTTATTATTAATTTTGTTTAATTTCTTAAGACAAAATATTTTATACCTTGTGTTTTCTTTTTCATTTCAACTGTGTAATTATGAATTGTTTTCATATTTAATTTTATTTCTTATATAATATTTTACATGCTATGGCTCGTATCATGAAAATAAAAGAGGTAAACATTATTCATATACTAAATATTTTCACTTTATCGTAAGAAGGACTAAAGAGTAAATAATAGTGTAGATTGTAAGGAGAAGTTTTGGACCACAAAGTTTTAAAAGCATAAGGATCACGTTTGAATTTGAAGTAATAATATCTCTTAGGTGTGGTGCCTTTACTTTCTCACACCAACCCTATCAACAACATTATCCTTTCACTTTTTCATTTCATTTAAAATGTGTACGATAATATTTAGGATAAATAGGAAATTTGTTTTTTAAAAGTAGAAAAAGTAAAAAATGTATTTCAATTTAATTTATGATTCAATTTGATCGTTAAAGGTTAAATATGTTTTTTGTCCTTCAAGTTTTAATGAATTTTGAAGTTAGTCCCTCTTCAAAATTTTATACCAATTTAAACATTCATCTCTAGAAATGTGTGAATTTAGTCATTCTTATCAAATTTTGTTAAGTTTATTTGATATTTTAAACGCATTTTATAATAATATTTGACTTAATATTAAAGCCAAAGTGTATCAAATGGTATAAACAATTCAAATACTATCATAAAATGCGCTTGAAACGTCATATAAACTTAACAAAACTTGGTTAAGATAACTAAATTCATGCATTTTTATATATGAAAGACTAAATTAGTTCAAAATTTTGAAGAGGGACTAATTCCAAATTGCACTTAAACTTGAGGGACAAAAACATATTTAACTCTTAAATTAATATTTACATCCATGTGATTTTATCTTTGTATAAGTTGCTCACATGTTACTTTTATTTCTTTATTCAACTTAATAATTTATTATTACTTTTTTTCAACTTAATAATTTTCGTTGTTTTCAATTTCAAAATACTTTTAACTTTTTTAATAAGTTTTTCCATCCACATAAATTATTACAAAAAGATATCATTTTTTTTTACTAATATTTCTTACTTTTTCATTCCTTTCACACCTATTCTGTGGTTTATTTTAAATTTTATGTCATTATTTTTACCACATTCATTATTTAAATACTAAATAATTATAAAATCACAGATAAGTTTTAAAATGTGCTTTCAAACACTATTAAAAAATAAGAAAAATTTCAAAAACTTCATTAAAGTTATAATTTTAATGAAATATTTCATAAATATAGTAAATAATATAATCTTATATATTTATATATTCGTATAGTTGTTTGATGGAAAAATCAACGCACCTTCACAGAAAAATTTGCTATTTATTCTACATAAATAGTACTACTACAAATGTACCATAAAAAGAAGAACAAGTGAATGATGACACCTATTTCAAAGTTTGACAGTGTACACATCATCATATTAAGAAACGAACGAAGCATACGTTTCTGGATCGAATTTCTATACATAAATTGTTATATATCTATATTTGAAAAATATATTTATGTGTCGGTGGTGACTTTTATAAACCATCCATCATTAAATCGTGGTGTTTGTGAGAAATAAATTTATTTTAATGTATTCAGAGAGTTCCATGAAAAAGATTTAATACAAAATTTTGAAATTTTAATGTGCTTAAGTTTTCTTTTACATATCACTTAATCTTTTTATTTTTAAACTTTCTATATTTACATTCCAAACAAATAAATAACTATGAATATAACAAATTAAGCTATAAAAATAACACTATACAACAAACAACATTTTCATATTTTTATTACATATGTGTTGTATATAAGATTTTGACCACCTCTGTCTCAACATTATTGCAATGTCCTATTGTGGACAATGTCTTAACACTTGTGTGTCGGACATATCTTACATTGCGATCTAAGTTTATTTTAAAAAATTAATAAATGTACGAAATTTAAATGTATTACTATGCAAGCAAGGTCTTGTAATAAAATAAAAAAATTAAATGGTTAAAAAATATATTTTAAGACAGATAGTGTAATTAAAATAATGATATTTGATTATTTTAATATTTAAAAGGTTAAAATACGAACAATAGAAAAAATTGATGGGGTTGGTAATGGTATTAGATTAAAACATATAATTTTAGGATTAAAATAAATATTTAAATATACACAATATAAATTAATTAAGCAGACAAGTATAAGGTGTAATTAATTAATTGATGGGGTTGGTATTGGTATTAGATTAGTATCCGAGTTAATACTTTCCCTTTTCTTTCGAAATTGGGCTGAAAACAGACTTCAAGCTCAAATCTACCAGACCGTGGTGCTGTGTCACGCGGACAACATACTGGGTTTTTCTTCCTGCATTCCAGTAGTACTAACTGCACTCCAAACTAACATAAATATACTAAAGTACCCTTCTGCAGTGCACCATTCCACCACTGCGCTATCACGATTGCACCTCCATTTTCGAATGAGCTCTTTTAGAGAGAAAAGAATAGAAGAACTTGTTTCGAAATATAAAGAACTCATTTTGAACGATATTATATGTATTAGGAAAAATGTATTATGTGATTTTTGTTCTTCCATTTAATCTAGAAAACTTGTTCTAAAATTCAAATTTTTTGTTCAGAAAGTTCCGAAATTTTTTTTTCTAAAAACTTTTCAAAACCCGAAAGTTACCTTTAAGAAAAGCAAAATGGTCATTTCAAAATTATGCGGTGTAGTTAGAAATTTTCGGAGTGCAGGTAGAAAAGGTGCAATAGACTGTGCATTAACGATGTTGGGCCTACACAATATTTGGGCTGAAATTTAGACGCTTCAAATGCTCCTAATGTTTTTTTTTTTTCAGATTTCGCATTTAACATCTTGGGAGCTAATTAGGTTGGGAAAAAACGTCCTTCTGTGCATAAATGGAGTGAAAAGAAAAACATTTGTCGAAATAATAGGGAAAAAAAAAACTATTTACATTACATTAGATAACGCAAAGGATAAACTATGTCTCTCCCACACATTCTTGTGCAAATTAATGTAAAAAATTTTATGTTATTTTAATAAACAAAATACATAGTAGATGAGCCAAAACCTACATGTAAGAAATATATGTGCATAGAATTTCGTATATAAAACATTCAAGATGCTTTGAATTGCATTAATAATTTCTCAGTACTTAAAAATTATTTATATGGCCAAATCGTGTCTTTTTCTAAAAATCAAGAATATTTCATAGTCAATTTTACACGTTATATAAAACTTTCTTTAACCATACTTCCTTTTTTAAAGAATATCAATTTCGATCTAAAAAGTAGTAAATTGCAATAAATTTGATTACTGAATGGGCCATAGTAAACAAGAACAATTTATGTTTTTAAATCGATTTATATAATTGAAATACAAAAATGTTAAATTCTCACACCCCACATATATTAGGTTCTTCAGATTTAGTTTACACCAATAAACTATTATGCATGACAAGAGAAATGAAAACAAGACTACAAATCTCGAAATAGAACATAAACTTTCATAATTCATCAAAGCCACCCAAGGAAAAAACAACATTGTTGAGTCTTCTACATAGGTAACACATAGTTCAAGTACATGCTCCAACAACATAAAGACACAGAAACAGTAACAAGTGTGTCCCTATTTCATGACCTAACTTATCTTTATTTCATAGTTAGGAGCAAAGTTAGAGACTTAGAAGTTCAATCATAGTACAAGGGATTTGGCAGCTTAAAGGTCCTAAACCCTCTTTTTTCTCCCACAATATCACTCCATTGATCTCCAATGTTTCCAACGATTCTGAACCCCTCTTCTGTCAGCTTCTTCCTCTCAGAAGATTTAAAAGCATTTGATAGTTTACCAGAGTATATGGCTGGATCCCTGCAACCAAAAACCACTTCCTCAAACAGTGTTCATCACATAGTTTTTCTAAGTGTTCATCAAACAGTACAACATATAAAAGACATGTTTAGCTTGAGAATCATAAGAACAGAGAAAACAAACCTGGCAATTAACTTCTCCCATTTGTAGAATCCAACATTCTTCAAGTTGGAAACAGTCACATCCTTCAGATCCAGTGGCCTTTCTGTGATGAACACAACTTTGATCCCAAGATCCAACAGTTTGTTGTAGAGTTTAAGAGTCTCAGGCAGTGCAAATGCCTCCCCATAGGAAACCCAGATCTTGAAAGCCGTAGCATTATGTTCTTCCACCCTACCATTATAAGCATTCGTCAATGATATACTAAGTCCAAAAATCTACAGAAAAAGGTCGAAAAGCTCGAAGGGTATCAGAAAACATACCCAAAATCATGGTTAGCGAAATATTGAAGATTAGAGAGTGCAGTTTCATCGACATCAAACACAAATATGTCTCTGTCAGTGATATTGAGGGTTTTAGCATAAAGGAAAGCCTCACGGCACACGGTTTTGGAGTCTGATCTATATTGGTCGCCGAGAAGATAATCTGCGACGTGTTCTTGGCATGGTGCTGGAACAGTTTTCCATTTGACGAGGTTGTTTGCCTCCACACCAAGTCTCCAACTTGCGCATGAAACTTGTGTTGGGTATTGTTCATTGTAGCCAGTTTTCATTCGGAGAGGGAAAACTTGGTAGTGTGAGCCTTGGCAGGGCCATGTTACCAGAAAAGCAACAACGAACAAAACACAGAACTTCGTATTCATATCTCACTGTTTTTGCTATCACTACAACTTTTGCATGTAACTAGACCAGGGTTTTGTTCTTTAAATAGACGATGACAGAGGCAAGTTCTGGGGTATTGATCACTCCTCACAGGAAAAAATAGACAAACTTTTTTATTGGTTGAGGATATAGAAATGCAAAGGGTGTGTCTTTGGGACCGTTGATGTAAAAATAAAATTATTTGGATGATCTATTATTTATTACATTATTATATTCACTGACAATATAATTATAATTCGTATCTATTTTAGGTTTAATAGGTGGAATGGTATCCAATTTTATTTAAATATTTCGGTTTAGTACTTTTTTTTTAAAATGTGTCATTTGAGTTTTAATTTTTTAAAATATGTTTTAATTAGGTTTATTTAAAAAAAAATTATTAATATTGTTAACGGTCAGTGGTGGAATTTGCTCGATATTTATGGGGTGCCAAAATATACTTAAAATTTATATATTTAATTATGGATCCGTAAGATTATTTAACTTAATAATAATTGAATCAATACTAAAATTTTTAGTTATATTTTGTTTTTAATGTAAATAATCATATCGTCAGCAAAAAAAATTCATCTTTCGTAATATTTTGCAGTCTTATTTTGATAATTTTCATTGTAGAAAATTATCTTTTTGATATAGTTGTAGAAACAAGAAGAGTTAAAATAAGACGAGACAGATTAAAAAATCAATGAAATAGATGTAATTGACTTCCTATTTTTGTCAAAGATTGATTTTTTCTATTTTCTTCCTCACAGTAGCTTCCATTTTATCACTTTTAAATAATTAATTTATTCTTTTATTTCTTCATCAATATACTTATGTTTTAAAAAAAATACTAAAAGATAATTTATCATAATCTAAATAAAAATTGTGATACGTAATTAATAAAAGAAAAATATATGATAATCAAGTCACAATTAAAAATCAGTTATTAAAAAACACTTAGTGCATTGTTTTTTCTTCGATATTTATAAAAATGAATATACCAAATGTTCGTGAGATAAAAAATAATATTAATTATTAAACTAATATTTCACTATCAATTGAGAAAAAAAGAATTACTTTTCTCTTCAATAATAGAAGAAAGCATACAAAAATGAGAGGACAAAATAATGAATTTGTGTTCAACTTTCTTTTTTTCTTCATAAACAAAAGAAAACAAAACAAGTAAAATCTAAAGTGGATACAATATGTGAGAAACTCAAAAAACAGTGAGAGAGAAAATAAAAAATATCTTAATAAATTTATTTACTTTTTATTACATTTAATTTTATGCTTTATTATTTATTAGCATTAAATGTTATATTTTATAAAATACAAAAAAAATACCTATTTTAATTCTTATCA
>Ga0214542_1007507_pt1 | contig 18942 bp, 8 predicted proteins | sample CNSS1metaG_FD_160096 | JGI IMG/M metagenome (GOLD analysis project Ga0214542, IMG submission 160096) | Root nodule microbial communities from cowpea collected in UCLA plant growth center, Los Angeles, California, USA - CNSS1 | ecosystem: Host-associated > Plants > Roots > Nodule | place: USA...
TATTAATATTTTTTAATATTAGTAATTAATAAGATTATATAATAATAATAATATTAATATTATTAATAATATAATTATAGTATTGATATATAATTATTAATAGTATTATTAATATTATTATTGATATATTAAAATTATTAATTAATATTAATGTATGATAATATTATTATTAACAATTATATAATATTATTATTATATAATGTTATTATTATTAATAGTAGTAGTATTATTATATTTTAACAATGATTTTGCATGTGGAGTAGAGATGGCAACGAGGTGGGGCGAGAACGAGTTTCGTTATCCCATACACATCCCCATAGAAAAATTTATCCTCATCCTCATACTCAAACTCAACGAGTATCAAACTTTTGTCCCATCCCTAGGGTATAATCTCGTACCCATACCCGTACCCGTTTTCTTACTACTTTAATATTAATTTTAATTAATTTTTATAAAATAATAAAAATTTACGGTAAATGAAACATAATATTATCAAATATTCAATATTAGGAGGATAATTATTTCTTCGATATCAAATACTTTGAAATAAATTATAATTATTTACGTTCAAGATTAGACTACCAAATGAAATTTCATGAGAACCAAAACATTTATTAAATTTGTAAACATTAATGAAACCTAGTTGATCAAATTTAAAAATATTTAAAAAAAAATATAAAAGAAAAAAAAATTCAAATTAAAATATATTTTAAATATTTGTTTACTAAAATTTTTTAAATTCTAATGAATGTCTTTTCCATACACTAATAATAGTTATAATATACCACTTAATCAAAATGACACAAGGAACAAATAATAAACATAATAATAAAATTTTGACATAGATCTTATATCTTTTGAACTCTAATATATGTTGGATGGTGATACAAAATTCACAAAAATTACATTAAATTTTTATATTGCAGTAAATAAAATTTATTTATACACTTATAGTGAAAAAGTTACAGTATGATTAATAATGAGTTAGAAAATAAAAAAAAATAGATAAAATATATCGAAATAGTATTCTACATAATGAAAATAAACAACAAATAAAAATATTAAAAAATTAATAAATGTGTGTCTTAGAAAAAATTTGAAAGACTATTAAAAGAAATTGCACAAAAGAAATCAAGTGTATAATTAAGCGTATGATAAGATGAAAAATATCATATAGATCTAAGAAAATTTTTCAAATATCAACATATATACTCAATGATTCATAAATAAAATGTTTTAGCGAAACAAAAGAGTTCTTCAAATGAAACAAAAATTATTAATAATAAGTCAATATTACCTAGTAAATGAAACATTTATGCTATTAAACACTTAAATTGAGAGTATTAAACATTCTCATGTGAAAGGAAAATATACAATAAATAAAAATATTCAAATGTGAGACATAAATATTTTTTTAATTGACATACATCATTTTAACATAATAATTACATAAAGGTTATGATAAGATGAAAAAATATATTAGAGATGCGAATGAGTTTCATTACAAACCAAATAATTAGAAGAAATAAAAAGTAGAGTATATATATATTTGTGTGTGTGTGTGTGTTGTGTGTGTATTTTAATAATTTAAATGGGACAGAGATATGGCAGGTATTTTGAAAGTACAAAGACCAAACAGTGACCAAGTTTCAACCAGGAACCATTTCCATCAGTCTGCTGAGTCGCCTTCGCTGCTAGCCTAGCAGACTCCATCTGCTGCAAGGCCAAGTTGTGCTGATTCACCATGTTAGCATTCTGTTGCTGCATGGCTACTATCATCGCCTCAATTGTCCCCACCAAGTGAGAGTTATCCGGGTTCGGAAGAGGAGGAGGGGGAGGCCTAGGTGCCATAGTTCTGACCACACAAAGAGAGAACCATCAGTCCGACTAACAAATACTACATCCATGCTAAAGACATTACGAGGAACACACAACAGAAACGAAGCAAGCTCACACCTACAAATCCTAAAGAACTACTGATTTGATACCAAAAATGTAACATCCCATATAATAGTTTTTACGCTACTAAATAAAGTATCACATTATGATCAAATAAGGCAGATAGTAGAATTTAACTATTATAGAACATTAATACAGTCATCCAAAAATAACCACATAGGTCCCTATCGACAAGTACAATCTATATAAGGAAGAGTTAATTTATACAACTCAAAACTCCGAAGGATCTATCCCAAAAGCCACTACTCAATTACTCAGCAAAAGGGTCAACTCTTGTCCAGTAGAAGGGTGTCATCATCTGGATTCTTCTCTGCTCACACCAGAAGTAGGTGATCATTGCAAGGGAAAAACACACAAGGAAAACAACATAGACAAGAAAGGGTAAGCTAACTGAAATAAGATAATCATGCAGTCGACATCATGAATATCATTCATAAAACATAGTTCAATTATATAATTCTAGACTCAATATCCGGATTGTGTAAGTGACATTGGATCTCTTGGTGGCTTGCACCTGTGAAGGTTCCCAAACTTTGCAGAGTTTAGGCACAAGGAGTTATCACCCAACCACTCCCAGGTTAAGTCCCTTCACATCTAAAACTTGATCAAGTCCAAAGACTAGGACCTCCTGCTACTCCTCACGACATAATCCATTCTGCTCTATTTGAGCGTGAATGATTATTGGAGTTTCAGAATACCAACCATACGGAGTCCTCACACCCTTACACACACTAACATACTCATCTGAATTTCCCTTGAAATTATATTTCAACCACAACTTCTCTTAATTCATATTCATCCAATTTCACCACTCACGATATTAGCAATGACATTCCAAGCATATAAAAGACTAATTGCACAAGATCACATTTAAACATATAATTTCACCCTTTAAAACAGAACATAAAGCACCTTACTGCAGTAGCTCTCGCTCAAGCTAGCAAATCTAGCTCAGGTGAGAGGCCACTCGCTTAAGCGAGTCAATCTCGCCTAAGCGAGGCTCTAACAGTGGGCAAAATAAAAACCTGGGCGAACTCTCGCACAGGCTAAGCTGGTTTGCTTATACGAGAGTGTCTCTCGCTCAAGCGACCTCAACTCGCCTAGGCGAGGCTTCGCATAAGTATAGGGATGGGTTTTCTGGTGTTTTCGCTCAAGCGAGAGTCACTCGCCTAGGCAAAAATACCAGATTACGAACCTGTTCCCACATGCAGGAACCCAAAATCCTTGCACAATTCAACACACACCCAATTATGCAGTTCAAACATCAATTCAACACTCAAACATGCAATCTAAAGTCATCAGAACAGATTTCCCTACGAATTTTAGGATAATGGTTAGCTTACCTTACATTTTTATGATGTTTGAGCTTAGTAAGATACCTCCTCAACAGTGAGGGCACAAAACCTCAATTCAACCTAGAGAATTTAGTCATTATACCACAGAGAGAGGAGAAACACCCGATTAATCCCAGAATAGAGGCATAATTTCGAATTCAGAGTCAAACAGAATCAGACATGGGAGAATTGACTTACTGTGAGGAAGGAAGTTGGAAGTGAAGTCAACTGGGAGCTTTGCATGGGCTTCTTTTTCCAGAAACTGATTTGTAGAAGAAGAAGAAGAATCAGAATTATGGAGATTGTGGAGGGTTTATGAGAAGGAGAACTTGAGAGAATGGTGGGGGAGTGTTTTTGTTCAGTGTGGGTGAGCTGGTGCACTTAAACTTAGGGAAAAGTAGATAAATCAGAGAAATAGAAAATGAGAAGGGGCTTCACATTTATCATAGCTAATTTTTTTGTTAAGTCATTGAATTAAAAAAAGAATTTCAAAACCTAAAGGATAAGATATTAGTAAGAGAGAGTAGAATTGGTAACGGTTAAAAAAATAGTCCTCTTTGTTAATAGTTATATATGTCAATCTTCTAAAAAAAGTCAACCTTAATATAATTTTGTTTTGCTAATAGAAAAAAAATCTTAAAAATGTCACATGATATAGATTAAGACTTGTCAAAATTGTATATTAAAACTTAAAAAAAAATGTGTCTAATGGAATGATGACGTACTCAAGTTTTTAATACAATAGATGATTTATAAAGAGTATTTATAAAAACTTAGTATTTTGAAAACTCTAATTCTTTTGCTATAATATATTTAATAACATGCAATTTAAATAAGCTTAAGGAGGAAAAAAATTTAAGTTACATTTTTTATATTGGTTCATTTGTAAATACATATTTAGGGATGTCAAAAATATTCGTACCCGTGGGTATTCGCGGATAAAATCTGCAATAGGTAGGAAATGAATATTAAAAATGGATATCCGCTACTCGCGGGTACGAGTATTTTTGATACCTGCATGTTAACGGGGTGGGTACGAGTATCATAGTATCCCTACCCGTGGATATTCGTATCCGCTAAACTTTAATACACAAAAATACACTCATATATATATATATATATATATATATATATATATATATATATATATATATATATATATTAGTAAAAACCATTATGACCTATTTTTTTTAAGCTGCACATCTTGTCTTGTCTTCTGTCTTCATTCTTCCAGCTTCAAGTATTGGTACGTTGTCTTCTTCCAAGTATACCCCTTGACATTTTTCTCTTTCCCTTCCTTGAAATTGGACATATACACATCAAACCCTATATAGACAGTGACATTTATGGTACGCTTGTTGTCAAATGATGAAATCAAAATAAGAATACTTAGCACATGACAATTGAGATTTATTATTTGATTATTTTTTCAAAAATCAAGGAGAAAGTGAACTTGTTGATCAAAACACTAATTAAAGAATTTTCATTGTGTTGAACGTCATTTTATATTTATTTTTATAATTTTTGGATTTGTATGAACTTGAGTTTGTTTGAACTTTACTTAAAATTTATGACATTGTTGTATTTTATTTTATTTATTTGAATTTATGATTAAATATTTGTTTTTAAATAATTTTGTAAATACTCGCGGGTATCCGTGAATATCCGCAGATATGAAAAAAATAAGCAGATACCCGCATAACGGATACCCGACAAATATTTATCTAGCGGGTAGGGTACATGGGAACTACTACTCGTACCCTACCCGTTGACATCCCTATCCATATTATATCCAATTCTTAATAAACTATCAAGTTCAATCAGAAAGACTAATATTACAAAGATACAATTAAGTATTGTCGGTACTCTTAACTAAAACAATTTGCATATTATTTGGACATTTTTTCACTCATAACTAAAATTCCAAATATTATTTAGAATGCAATTAATCGTGATTAATAACCCAAAGAATTATTTGAGTTCACCTAATTACATTAAAGACTTGAGTATTATTTAAAACATAATCATTTCCGACTAAATTATTTTATTAATAAATGAGTGAAATAAAAGATCTTAAAATTTTGCTTATTAAAAAGAGAAAAATGTCTTTGGACGAATACAATGTTAAAGCACTCTAATAGTTTGTTAAAAGAACACCAACAAGTTTGTTGTCAAGTTTATATGATGTTAATTGTTTGGATTGAGAGGAAAATAACAATAAAATAATAAAAAATAAAATTGTTTAGAATTAAAAGAATATATGTATTATAGGACTATAAAAGGAGACAAAAATAAACAAAAAAACTATCAAATATTTTAATCAATAGTTGACATTTATTATATAGGACACTCCAGTTTTCTCCACATGGATGGAATCCGTGTCAGCATAGTTGCAAATGCGTTTTAGACATGAATTTCCAACTCTGCAGTGAAGCTATCTGGTGTTGCTCTCTCGTTTTCAACAATTTGGATATGAATTTTGTAAACATTACCTTCGTTGTTATACAACCACAGACACATAATTAACTTTCTCCAAAATTAAAATCTGGAATCATTTCTCTCAAATCCTAGAGGACTTTATACAAGGCCTGAGTGAGCCCACTTGGCCTCCGTGACCAACACAAATGACCAAGCAATATAGAAGACAAATTATTCCAAACCCACATATTATGTATTCACTAAAATGTGACGATTCTTTTGAAACAGTGGCCATTTATGAATGTAGTTTAGTTCGTGCAAATATTCATCGTTGACATTGGGGGAGTAGTATGCAAGTTGGACAATACCACTTTCCCTTGAACCTTGTCTCCTGCGTTAGCCCAACACACGAATAGTGGAACCATTCACCTCCTTGGCACTATCACCAAAAACAGAGAAAAACTCAGATTCCAATTAACCAAGGGGACAAACGAAAAATCAATCATTGGAAAAGGACTATAATAAAAAGAAAAGTGAACAATTAAAAACTAAAGCAGTAATTCAGGAAAGAAAAGTGAACAATTATAAACATTCATCGATAATGTTGTAGGAGAAATCTGTATCTTGTTTCTTGCTACAACATGGGTATGATTTATAGAATTACTACATGTATGCAATATAGTAGTTAATTCAAGTGAGTATGGTGCAAACACCATTCTACACTTTTTTTTCTTGGGGGGAGGGGGAAGAAAGAAATATCTCCTGAACTATCTTCAGAGTCACTCTCTATGCTCAAAATAGGAAAAAATATACAAAAGTAATCCCAAAGTAAATATTAAGTAACCTGCTGATTGTAACCGGTAAAATGTTTAGTTACACAATTTTTATATGATCCCACATCTTGAGCATTGTAATTGAATTTGATGCGTGAAATAAAAAAAATACAATATGCATTCTCCAAAACCCCACTTCCCACGAAACAAGAGGGTAAACACAACACAAGATAGAGAAAACTAAAATGTACTTACATTTTCGTTGTCACACGCAATCATATCCCCGAAAGATACCTGAATGATCAGAATAGAACTGCCTCAATATTCTTGTTTCAACATTTTAAGCAAAAAAAAAAAAAAAACAACAATATGGCATAATTGCTCACATGGAAATTTTATAATTGTTATATATTATGAGCAATTAATCTGAACCTGATGACAAACACAGTATGTAGGTTCATTTGGATCAATAGGTTGATCAACATCCATTGGGGTAGCATACTCTTTCTTATGACTTCCTGGTGGAGGCATTAACTCGAAGTCCCTATCGCGCTCCCGATCCCAATCTCTATCCCTGTAATCAATTCTCTTTGGCTGAGGAGTTATGTATATGGGCTTGCGCTTTTCAGCTTTAGGGACTATAGGCAATGGGGGCAGAATTGCTGGTTCATCTGGTGGTATTTTACCCTCTGATAGAATAAAATGAAGCACAGGAAAACGGCGTTAAGAAAGCTCATGACTAGATATTATACCACAAAAATCAATTTTGTTTCGATAAACAAAAATTTAGAAGAAAGAAAGCGCATATAAATGAAGAGTTGAAGTCCTCAACAAATATACCAAGAATGCAAGGTGAATTGTCTTCAAAAAAACAAAAACAAAAAAGTATCTTAGCATACCACGGACTCTGTTGATCTACCAAAGCCACCCCAAAAAAGATCATTAGAAGAATACCATCAAGGAACTTAGTGAATATCTGGATCTAAAACTCAAGAAGCAACAATAGACCAACAAAGACCACAGAAATGTTTCCCCTAAATTCCCAAAACATATTCGCTTTTGCTTTGGCACTTTCCTTCTATATACAGCAGGCTATTTATACAAGTCCAAAAATACCTAAAAAATTAACATATTTTTCTAATTGGCATCAACCGAAACAAAATATTATTGGGTATTTCTGAGGAAATGTTAAATGAACTTGTTGCTTTAAGTACAGATCATTGTTTCATTGGTAATGGCGAGAAGACATAACTGCTTCCTGTATAAGCTTATTGTACTATTACACCTGATCTCTTTACCCGCAAACAAACTTAATAACCATGATTAATATAACGGTAAGAGTTGCATATTATAATAATTTTTACGGTTAATTTTGAAAATATAAGTTTTACATACAGACAAAAAATAAATCAGAATGCAAATTTACTAGAATATTTTACCTTGCTTTAAATCTTCAGCAAAGTTGTTTAAATCCTCATCAAGTCGTTTAACATGGCTATCTATCTAAAGCAAATACAAAAAAAGATTGAGTAAGAAGAATGTTCCTTCTATGCACAAGAAGCGAAAGGCAAATAATCTTCATGGTTTTTTAGATAAGAGCAGTCATCAGTAAGTATAGTGCACATCAAAATCAATTCAAAGCAACTTTTTCCATAGTAAAGGTGAATATAGGATCTAAACTTAGTATTAGAAAGTAGCCTTTTAACATCACAAAATTGGCATGTAAGATGAGGCTTGCACACTTTCCTCACACCAAGGACTAGACATCTAAAGCAAGAGATTACATTATTGTGAGTGATTCAATAACTGTCCGATAATGGGTGATACGATATGTCTAATAAACTTTGCTAAGTGAATTTTAAGCATAATTCGGTCTCACAAAGCCCACTTGTAAAGTAAGATCTCTACCCTTTTATACTTACAATTTGGTTATATCTTTAATTCATGTGGAATCTCCAACACTTAGAACCTGTCCTTACTATCTAAAGTCATGTAATGTCGATAGACATAACAGAAAATCATGACAAGATTCCAAGAGAAGAACTACAGGGATCTACAATAGTATCTCATTAAAAAGAAAAAATGAAAAAAAAAAATTACAACAAGCAAAATTATCTAAAAGAACTTCTTGTACAAGGAAAGGAATCAGGAGAGTAGATTGACAAATCTTTCATAAGTACAACCACGATAGTCAAACTTGATAATTTCCAATGACTCAATAACGAGTCACAAAATTGTTAAACATGGTATTGTAACTTGAAGCACAAGATTCAAAATGATTTATAAAATTATTAAATGTATATAAATTCTTATATTTGCATCTTATAATAAATAAGAGAGACAAAAACCTTTATAACTCACAGCAAGTACTTAAGCTTAAATTCATAAACATAGACTCGTAACTTCATAAGCATAAGAAAGTCAATAATGAAAACTCCATATAGAATTCATAAATGGCAATCACTGAAACAAAACAACTACGTATAATGCACTAGTTTACTGCATAATGCACTAGTTCCACTGAATTATGCCTACTCTAATGCTTGAAGAAACAGAGAAAGAAAAGTGTAAAAATAGAAGAACAAACAATAAGACGTGCTGTTGCTGTTGGCATGGAGAAAATGTATAACTCAATAGAAAGCTCTCAAGGTGGAGGTTTGCGCACCTAATTTTAGGAGTAGGGAATGTTAGCCGTTTGAATGAAAACCTTTCAGTCACATGATTGACCAAAAAACTAAGACAATGGGTGCTGTTCCAGTTTTGATGATTTTCGGACATTAAGTTTTAAAAAACTGTTTCATATGTTGAGCTTTAATATTTTGACCTTTCAGAAGCCCAAACAAGAGAAAAATAATCAGTTTTTACCTATGAAATAGAAACAGAAAAACATGTTTAATTTCACAGAATCATAAAATCATTCAATTCTATGAGTTGAGTTGTGATTTTGGCTACCATGAGTAGAACATATTAGATAAGATAAAATAATTATGCGCAGAAGCTAATATAAAAAGAAAAGGAAAATCTCTTAGAAAGTACTAAACCTATAAAGGCATCATCATACACCAGAATGTTAAACTTATTAGGACTACTTTGTTCATTGGAATTGCATTTCGAACCTTTCTCAATCGATGAAATACAATTAGAATTATTCAGAAGGAAGCAGAGTGATCTCATCCTCAATGAATAAAGCATCTTTCAGGGGAATGGGAGGTAGAAGTTTAATCAAGTGAAAAATTATTAAAGCATCGAAGTATCAGGTGAAAAGACTGGAACACTGCATAAAAATAAAGAGTACAGGTGAAGTTGTGTTCAATTTAAATGACAGTTAACAACGCGTAGTTGGCCATCCCCAAAAATGCTATTCTGGGACAGAGAATAGTATTTTGAAAATTTTATCTAGTTTATATACATACAAAATCTCAAGAATGATAAAAATTTACACATGTATTCATAATTAACAATAACAAATCATGCGTGTCTTGAACAAAATATACAATTACTAACAAAAGTCAAAAACAAGTTTCATAAATAGCAATAATCAATCATCATCTTCTATATCCAAGTCCTTTTCTATGATTTTAACTACTAATACAACAGGAGATTTTATGTTTGGAAATTGATATCCCAAAAATACCAGAACGTCTATAGTAAAACGGACAATTTTGGAATCAACACATAGCACTGCTATCCATCTGTTATGTCCACTTTTTGCCACGCTACTACATTCACTACACCAAATTGCTATGCTACAACAGTACCTATAGGGCCAGGGCTGCTCCCCGCTGCTACATTGGCAGCACTCTCGCTAGCGACTAAGTGTGCTTTAACAGTTATTGAAGAACTCCATCATTTTCACAACTATTACAAGTTATAATAGAATATTTCATTCCTGCAAATTGACCCATAAAAGTCTTAATATGTTCAGTAAACCAAATATTTTTGGAATCATCACATAGCTCCACTATCCATTTGTTTCGTTCAATCTTCAGTATTCTATGTCTGCTCCACTAAACTACTTTGCTACGACAACCCATATAACCCTTATAGTGCCAGGGCTGCTCTGCATTGCTACACTGCTTTGGTGGCATATCAGTGTGCTATTTAAGTGTGCCCAGTTATTAAGGAACTCCATCAATTTGGCAAAATGTTGAACTCCGTTATACTATGGCCGAGATATAAGGTTTTTGTAAAATGTAAGTGAATCTAGAGGCAAAATGGCCCAATAATGCCTTGTATCTCCTCACATGGTGGTGAAGTGCACCACACCTCTTAAAGAAGCATGGGGTAAATATGTCATAATCTAAGTACAATAACATTAAGGCCTTCTCTATTCTGTAGATACTATTCTATACAAATATCTTATTCACCAAATGTAAAGCAATTGTTCTGTTGCTTCAATCGTGATGTCAAGCTTCATCACCATTAAATCATTTGATCATTTCGTATCAGGTTTGTCCATTAGAGAAATATATAGTACACATTAAATTCTCTTTCCTAAATCCCATTCTATAAAAGCCTCAGTTAATGGCACAACAATCATAGAAATAGAAAATAAAAGCTCACCAGGTCATACGCTTGTCGCGCCAACAAAACCTTCTCAGTGCATAGACTCAATGCACTATCCTGATTTCCCTCAATTTCTTTTCGCATTTTCTCAAAAGCTACATCATCGTCCTCATTACCATAATTGTTATTATAACTGTGATTCCCCTTCTTAGAGCCATGAGATGGGAACCCCATACAGTACTTTGTCTGCTGCCTGGTTTGGTTTATCATAGCTTCCGTAACACCACAAACAAAAAATTAAATTAATAAATGCTTAAAAAGATTTTTTTTTTATTACCATAGCTTCCATAACACCATAAATTGTTATTATTAAAGGAAAGAAAATTTATAATATTTCTTGATTCTAGATAAAAAATATATATATTAAATGACAGATAAAATAGAGCAGAGGGGTATTCACCAACAAATAAAATATAAAATAAACTTTCTTGAAAGCAATTACATTGGGATCGTTCGTCGAGTTCGCGGACAGTGTTGAGCAGCCTCTGAAGTTCAGCTGGTAATGTGCTGGCATCTATGGGAATAATGGAAAATTCAGCAACGGAATCGAAAAGCAATTCAAAAAAAAAAAAAAAAAAGGGAAAAAAAAAGAAAAAAAAAGAAAAGAAAAAAAAAAAAAAAAAAAAAAAAAAAAAAAAAAGCGGAAATAGTAAAAGAGGAGAGAAACAAAAGGCAATTACACTCCAAATAGTCATCTACATAGACTCCGGTGCGTGCAATTGCCATTTTGGTGGAATGATTATCGCAAGTGGTGAGGGTTAGGGCTTCCGATTGCGAGTCTCAGAAGAAAATAGCTTGTTCAGACAAAGAGAGAAGAAAGATTCGAAACGCTGTCGTATAGCGTTGTGAGTTTTTATAAGTCTCAAAGGCAAAAAGTTATAACGAGAGGAGCGGATCAGCGAAATGACAGTTGTTAGTTGTTAAGGCGGGGTTCTGTTTCGATTTCTTTTTCCCTCTCTTGTGGTTTAGGAAATGGAAAATATAAAAAGGTTAAATACTTTTCGTGAAATATAAAAAGGTGTGACATTTTAAGTTAATTGTGTAATTGATTTACGATTTTATTACTGGGTCAACTGATTCTGTTTATTTAAGATTTATGTATTAATTTTCTTTTAATAACTGGTAACATTATTATTATTTTTATTTTATATATTAAAATAATAAAGTTATAAAAATATTATGTAATGAAATATAATGAAAATTAGGTTATATTATTATAAATGTTGTTATTAAAGTAATGAAGTAGTAAATTAAGTAATGCAATAATATTTTTAGTATTAAATATAATATATAGAATTGATACCACGACATAGTACAATTAATTGATATTACGAAATAATTATAATAATTTGTGACCCACATTTTTTTATTTTTTTTAATTTCAAATATTTTTAGAATAGTAATATTATTGTTATTATATTTATTTAACTATTAAAAATACTAATAATAATATTAATATAAATTGTAAATTATAAAATTTGTAAAAGATTAAAAATCTATTTAGCAAATATTTAGTATAATAACATTTTTATAGTTAAAAAAACATTTGTAATAATAACATCACCATGAATAGTAATAATAATAATGTTTTCAGTAATGACAACTAATGATAATAGTAATGATAATAATAATAATAATGTTTGCTATAAATATTAATGTCAATGCTAATAATAAGGCTAATGTTAACGATAATAGTCTATAATTATATAAAGATATACATCAACAACAATAACAAAAAATAAAAGGGACAATCGATTGAAATATAATCTCATAATAAATTAAATTAAGATGTATGTCTAACTATCTAACTATAATAATAATAATAATAATAATACCATTATAATAATATTTCGTAATGATAAAAATAATAATAATACAACAACTACATATATAAAGGATACAAAATTTTTGCGTCCTTTTCTGCTTTTAGAATTTTATCCTCTTAATTATTATATTTTAAATTTAAATAATTATTCATAATAAAAAAAATATTTTTCAGTTTTATTATTTTACTAATTTTAGTAACTATTTTTTTTAATTGAAATAATTATTCAAATGTAAAGATAAATGAACAAATAACAAATAACAAATAAAAAATACAAGTAATTGAGATATGATCATGTAGTAAATAGATGTAAAATATGTGTTTAACTATAATAATAATAATAATAATAATAATAATAATAATAATAACACTAAAATAATATCGTGTAGTGATAAAAAAAATAATACAACTACATATATATATATATATATATATATATATATATATATATATATATATATATAAAGATATATATATTTTTTTTATATTTTTTTTATTTTTCTATTTTTTTTTCTTTTTTATTATATTTTAAATTTAAATAAACATTTATAAAAAAAATTCCAGTTTTATTATTTTACTAATTTTAGTAACTAATTTTTTTTGAATTAAAATAATTATTCAAATTTAAAGATAAATAAGCAACAAAACAAATAAAAATGACAAGTAATTTAAACATGATTCAGAGTAAGTAAACATAAAATGTGTATCTAACTATAATAATAATAATAATAACTATTATCCTTAATAATAATAATAATAGAATTAATTATAGTTAATAATAATGATAGTGATACTTATAGTTGGTATTAATAACGATCATAACAATTGTAGTTTATAATAATAATTATAGTTAATAATAATAGTAATAATTATAATTATAGGTAGAGCTGATAATAATAATAGTTATAGTTATAATTGATAATAATAATAATAATAATAATAATATAAAAGTAAAATATAAATATCATGAAAATTGGGTTATATTGTTGTAAATGTTATTATTAAAGTAATAAAGTTGTAAATTCAATTTTAAATATAATAAATAAAATTGATGTCACAATATGGTGCAATTAATTGATTTTACGAAATAAGTATAATAATCTATAACCCGTGCGTTTATGCACGATTTGTTTTATTTCAAATCTTTAGAATAATAATAGGGTGAAGTATGTGTTTAGTCTCTGAACCTTGACCTAAAATTGAAATTCGTCTTGTCCAAAACTTTGATACATCTTAGGTCCTAAACTTTAAAAATGAAAGAATACAATCATTTTAACCCAATACTAACATGAGACACATTCGACACGTAAAAAAAGTTAACATAATTGGGTTAAAAGAAATATATTCATTCATTTTTAAAGTTTAGGAACCAAAATATATCAAAGTTTTGGATATGGACGAATTCCAATTTTTAGTCAAAGTTCAATAACTAAAAACATACTTAACCAATAATAGTATAATAATAATTATATTTATTTAACCATTAAAAATATTATTAATAATGATAATATAAATTGTAAATTGTAAAATTTTGATAAGATTAAAAATCTGTTTAGCCAAATTATTTAGTATAATAACGTTTTTTATAATTAAAAAAAAAAAACACTTATACTAATAACACCACTATGAATAGAAATAATAATAACAAAAATAATGATACCAATAATAAGAAACTAATGATAATAATAATAATAATAATAATGTTTATGCTATAAATATTAATGTCAATACTAATATTAAAGCTAATGTTAATGATAATAATAATCTATAATTATATATAAAGATATACATCAACAACAAAACAAATAAAAAATGACAAGTAATTAAAATATGATCATGTAGTAAATAAAATTAAGATGTGTGTCTAACTATAATAAAAATAATACCAGTATAATAATATCTCGTAGTGATAATAATAATAATAATAATAATAATAATAAAAAAAAAAAAATAATACAACAACAAAAACTAAATATTTAAAGAGATACATTTTGTTGTGTACCTTTTTTGTTTTTACAATTTTATCATCTTAATCATTATTTGTTAAATTTAAATAATTATTCATAATAAAAAATTATTTGTCAGTTTTATCATTTTACTAACTATTTTTTAATTCAAATAATTACACAAATACATAAATAAAATGAACATCAAAATAAATAAAAAGTCCAAATAATTGAGCTATAGTAAATAAAAGTAAAATGTATGTCTAACTATAATAATGATGATAATAATGATACCACTATAAAAAATATCACGTAGTAATAATAATAATAATAGAGAGATAAATATTTGTTGTGTCTTTTTTTGTTTTTCCAATTTTATCCTCTTAATTGTTATATTTTAAACTTAAATGATTAATTATAATAAAAGAATTATTTTTCAGTTTTCTTATTTTTTTAATTTAGTAAATATTTTTTGAATTGAAATAATTATTCAAATGTAAAGATAAATGAACAACAAAACAAATAAAAAAGACAAATAATTGAAACATATTTTCTACACAATAAGTAAAAGTAAGATGTGTATCTAACAATAATAATACAAACAATAATAATAATAATAACTATTATAATAATTATAGTTCTTATTAATAATAATAAAAATAAAAAAATAATATTAATACAATAATAATAATAGTAATATAATTATACATCATTAATTATAACAGATAATAATAACGATAATAATAATTATAGTTAATAATAATAATTATAATTATAATTAAATTTGATAATAATAATAATAATAATAATATTATTATTATTAATATTAATAATTGTTATTATTATAGTTATAATTGATAATAATAACAATAATAGAATAAAAATAAAATAATTATAATATATAATAACTAGCGAACACACAACCGCAATTTTGCATTTTTTAATTTTTATACAAAATTGAGTTAAGATTAATAAATAATATATAACTAATTTTTAAAATAATTGTTAGATGTTAGTTAGAAAAGTAAAATATATATACAAAAGAGGTTTTTAAAACAATTGTTAAAGATAGAAGATGTTTTTAAAATAACGGTTAAGAAAAGATCGTCAGAATAACGGTCAACTATTTATAAAATAATAATTAAGAGTAAAAGTGGAAATATGAAATGTGGACATAAAAGAGAGTATCTCTTCAGATATTGTTAATGATAATAATCTATAACAATATATGAAGAGGATTCCTCTTTTGTGTCCACATTTAAAAATACCAATTTTACCCTTTAAAATATAATTATTTATTAAATTTTTGAAAATTGACTATTACTTTTACAAAACGTTTCTTATAAAATCGTGTATCTCTACTATTCTCTTTTTTCCATTTATCAACAATTATTCTCTCATCTTTACTCTCTCGTATTTTCTGATATATTTCACTTTATTTTTAATAAATATAATTTTATTTTATATATTAACTTAATAACATTACATTACATTAATATCAGGTATATTTAAAAAATGCCTACACAAGCGTTGTCACTCCTGTGTGTATGCTGGTAATAATAACAATTATCTATAACAATATATAAAGATGATTTCCCTCTTTTGTGTCCACATTTCAAAATACCACAAACGTCGTTTGTCCAGACTTAACGGAAAGGGCAAAAGTGAGACTTTTAAACTTAAAAGGGGACCATTTTGAGATTTCCAAAAATACAGATACCAATTTGAGATTTGGAGTCCAAAATGGGGACCAAAAGCATAATTAAACTTATTTTTTAGTATAGACAAAAATAATTAAATTATAAAAACTCAATTAAAAATACTAAAATTTATGAGGATCTTGAAATTGAATTAAGCCTAAATTATATTAACAATGACAATATTTTCCTCAAACTCAAATAAGAGTAAAACTAAATTTGAATTAAACCTAAATTATATTAGCGATGACAATATTTTCCTAAGAGTAAAACTAAATTTGAATTAGGTTATATAAATATAAATATAAAATTAGAACATATCAATATATAGCATAGTATTATAATTTAAAATATTAGCATTTGCGAAATCTATTACAAATTTAAATAATAAACAAATTTAAACATAAATTTAACATATGTACGTGTAATAAATTATTGTCTTTTATAGTATCTGTTTTCTAAAATGGTAAAGTGTGTGTTGGGATGTCTTCTTCCATTAAGTGAAGATGTCTTTTTCCATATACTAGTGTGGTATTTATGAAAACACTCATACTTAAGTAAAAGGTATAAGTGTGATATTTATGAAAACATTCACTTTCCTTACATGAGCCTTTATCTTGTTTGATATGATCTTCGTACCTGATTAACATGTAATAACCTAATTACTTGTCAAATTTAACATAGCGTTCACAAGCCGATATCTCCTCATGTTCCTATTTATCAAATCTCTCAAACTAATAACTTCTTAGGTATTGTCTTCTCCAGTCCGAAACAGGGATTGTGTTTGTAGAAGACACCCTAACGTTTAAGTTAGTTAAGTGCGTCACATGACAATAAATATTGTAATAATGAATGTAATTAATTACCTCGTGTATTGTGATAATTATACCACGATTATGAGCTCTTACCTGGATGGGCATAAGTGGGTCCATGTGACCTTAATTAACATCTAAGTAGTCTTTTAATGATGTTTTAGATATTTTGTTTAATTAATTACCTTTAACCATTGGTAATGATATGGTCGTCTTCGTCAGTATCATATCATCCATGTCATCATACATGTAGGCCCAGTACATCTCGGACCAAATGGCCGAGGTGTAGTTAAACACATGTAGTACATAAGCCCCATAGGGTGTTGCTCCCTATCATGTTCTTTTACTAAATTCACACTAATGGCATCCTCTGTTGCAATGATATACACTAACAATGGCTTTGAAGTATTCAGTTTCGCAACACCAGTGGGGAGGTTAACCCAACTTTAATATCTTATAACCTAGTTTGACAATCCTCATCCCACGCAAACTTTGTCGACTTTAACAACTTTACCATTGGCTTCATCTTTTTGGCTAATCTTAGCACGAAGCGAGATATCGTCGTTAGTCTTCCTACCAGCCTTTAAACCTCTTTGATGCTCTTAGGGCTCCTCATATCAATGATAGCCCTACATTTCTCGAGATTCACCTCTATGTTGCGATGGGTAAGCAAAAAGCCCAAGAACTTTCCTCTATCAACCCCAAACACACATTTCTTCTAATTAAGGCATATGTTATAGGCTTTTAAAGTCATGAAGACGTTAGATAAATCCTTTGCATGTTGGAGAGGGGTATGTGACTTCATTCCCATGTTGTCCACATATACTACGGTGCTTTTGTCGATTAAATGTTTGAAAACTCTGTCCCTAAGCCATAGGTTGCTCCAACATTCTTAAGGCCGAGAGGCATGACCTCGTAGTAATAGTTGGCTTCTTTGGTGATGAAAGCAGTCTTCAACTTATTTGTCTCAACCATGTATTTGATTGTATCCCAAATACGCATCTAAAAACTTAGCATACTATGATCGGTAACTCCGTCTACTAGCTGGTCTATGCTGGGTAATGGATAGAGGTTTTTTGGGCAAGCATTGTTAAGATCCGTGTAGTTTACGTACATCATCCACTTTCCACTAGCCTTCTTCACCATCACGACATTGGCTAACCATGTTGTATACCATGTTTCCTTAATGAAGCCAACTTGCAACAACTTTTTGGCCTCGGTCTTAACAATCAGCCCTTTTTCCTTCCCAACTTCCTCTTCTTCTACGATATTGGCCTAACCTTTTTAAAGAGGGATACTGAGGCTGGGAGGGTTTTTGCGATGACATCTACTGAGGCTACTGAGTCAGATAACCTGATACTACAACCTTGTTTACTTATGGGGCATGATGTATTAGTTTTATTTGATTCTGGCGCAACCCATTCTTTTATCTCTAATGCTTGTGTGGGGCGATTGAGTTTGGTGCCACGTGACTTGGGGTGTGAGTTGCTTGTCTCAACTCCTTCCTCGGGCTAGGTAGCTACCAGTTCAGTCTGTGTTGGGTGTTCAATGGTGGTGGCAGGTCACAGATACAAGGTGAACTTGGTGTGCTTGCCCTTGGAGGGACTGGATG